>Ga0181566_10005171_pt1 | contig 10523 bp, 7 predicted proteins | sample 101ome_15_FD_133762 | JGI IMG/M metagenome (GOLD analysis project Ga0181566, IMG submission 133762) | Coastal salt marsh microbial communities from the Groves Creek Marsh, Skidaway Island, Georgia - 101402AT metaG (megahit assembly) | ecosystem: Environmental > Aquatic > Marine > Intertidal zone... | reverse complement strand
TGTGTATCTGTGCATGGTGCTAACCGTTTAGGTGGTAACTCGCTACTCGACTTGGTGGTGTTTGGTCGGGCATCAGGTATTTTCATTGAGAACGCCCTACGAGACGGTATTGAGATGCGTGACGCTGGTCAGTCCGATATCGAGCAGGCTAGCCAACGCTTAGTTGCGCTGAATGAACGAACGGATGGTGAAAATGCCGCCGACTTGCGCAAAGAACTTCAGAACATTATGCAAAACCATTTTGGAGTTTTCCGCAAGGGTGAGTTTATGCAGGAGGGCATTAAAAAGCTTGAATCCCTGCGTGGTCGCATAGAAAACGTAAAGTGTGGCGATAAGTCTTCGGCGTTCAATACAGCGCGCATTGAATGTCTCGAGCTTCAAAACCTGTTTGAAACCGCTGAAGCAACCGCCATCGTTGCTGAGGCACGTACAGAGAGTCGAGGCGCTCACGCCCGAGAGGATTTCACCGAAAGGGACGATGAAAACTGGTTGTGCCACTCGATGTACCACCGAGACGGCAAGCGCGTTGGCAAGCGAAGCGTCAACTTTACACCCAAAACCGTCGATACTTTCCAGCCTAAAATTCGTACCTATTAAAAATTGTTGTTAGGAGATACAGCCGTGTTGCAGGTCAGTGTTTATCGCTACAACCCTGAGGTTGACAGTGCCCCCTACATGCAGGACTTCCAAGTGGATACCCAGGGCAAAGACGTCATGGTTTTGGATGTTTTAGAGATGATTAAAGCCGAGCAGGATGCCACTGTCACTTACCGACGCAGTTGCCGAGAGGGCGTTTGTGGCTCAGACGGCCTCAATATAAACGGTAAGAATGGCCTAGCGTGCATCACTGCGCTGTCTGACACGGTCAAAAATGACAAGTTGGTAATTCGACCGTTGCCTGGGCTGCCGGTGATTCGAGACTTAGTCGTGGACATGAGCCTTTTTTATGCGCAATACGAAAAGATTCAGCCGTTTTTGCAAAACAACACACCCGCCCCAGCGATTGAGCGGCTCCAGACACCAGAAGACCGGGCTAAACTCGACGGCTTATACGAGTGCATCTTGTGCGCATGTTGCTCAACGAGTTGTCCATCATTTTGGTGGAACCCTGATCGCTTTATCGGCCCAGCGGGTCTTTTGCAGGCCTATCGGTTTCTAGCAGATAGTCGTGATACGTCGACTGACGCGCGGTTAGCAAGGCTAGACGACCCCTTTAGCGTATTTCGATGCCACGGTATTCAGAACTGTGTCAATGTTTGCCCTAAGGGCCTTAATCCAACCAAAGCCATCGGTCACATCAGGACCATGCTTCTCAATCGTGCAACCTAGTAGCTGAAGCCATTTTAGAAGGGGCGCCGCGCGCCCCTTTTTAGTGCGCATCTTTTGCGCATATCCAGAAGTTATATACTCCAGTCTTTAAACGACTATTGTGACAAAACCCCACTAAAATTCGGTCAAAATCCACGTATTTGGCCCTTTTAAAGGTACAAGCTTCTAAGGTTAATAGGTAAACTATCCTCACTCTGTCTTTGGGGGAAGACGAAACACTGCGACCAGCAACCCTGCTTAGACGAAAAAGTCATAAACAAGAAGATAACGGGGGCGAGCATGACGCAAGCTTCAGTACTACCAAGCATGCTCGAGCTGTGGGGCACGTCTCACATATCGGGCAGCAATGCCGATTATATCGAGGTTTTGTACGAGCAGTATCTCGCTGATCCCAATGCGATTGATCCCGAATGGCGGGACTTTTTCGATCGCCTTCCCAAAGTACGGTCAACAACACCAAATCTTCACGATGTTCCCCACTCGGTAGTACGGGAGCAGTTTGCCAAAATATCCAAGATGCGGGTTCGGACTGAGGCAACCGTAGCGCATGACGCCCAAGCAACGGAGTACGAGCGCAAGCAGGTGCGCGTAGTCCAGCTGATCTCGGCCTATCGTCAGCGCGGCCACCAAAAAGCCTCTCTCGACCCCCTGGGAATCGCGGTGCGCGATGCCGTGCCCGACTTGGACCTCGGTTTTCATCAGCTGAGTGAGGCCGACCTAGACACAATCTTTCAGGTTGGCTCGCTGTATTACGGCGCGAGTGACGCGTCGCTAAAGCACATCGTCGAGGCGTTAGAGCGCACCTATTGCCATACGATTGGCGCTGAGTTCATGCACATTGTTGATACTGAACAGCGCCACTGGATTATGAGTCGGATGGAATCGGTAAGATCGGCGCCTGAAATGTCACGCGAAGGGCGCATTGAGGTTTTGCGTCGCTTGATCAAAGCCGAGGGCCTCGAGAAATCCCTTGGTAGCAAATACCCGGGCACCAAGCGTTTTGGTCTTGAGGGAGGGGAAAGCCTCATTCCAATGATGTCCGAGGCCATTCAGAGAATTGGTGGCTACGGCGCCAAGGAAGTCGTTATTGGCATGGCTCACCGGGGCCGGCTGAATGTACTTGTGAATATTCTTGGCAAGAATCCAGGTGAGCTCTTTGATGAATTCGAGGGGCGGGTAAATTTTGAGAATTCCGGCGATGTAAAATATCACCAAGGTTTCTCATCTAATGTCATGACCCCGGGCGGTGAGGTGCATCTAGCTCTCGCCTTTAATCCGTCGCATCTTGAGATTGTGGCTCCGGTTGTGGAAGGCTCTGTACGCGCGCGACAAGACCGAAGAAAGGATCCGGTCGGTGACACGGTTGTGCCGATTGTCATTCATGGCGATGCGGCGTTCGCGGGGCAAGGTGTGGTGATGGAGACATTTCAAATGTCTCAGACGCGAGGATATAAAACCGGCGGCACACTGCACATTGTGATTAATAATCAGGTTGGTTTTACAACGAGCCGACGAGAAGACGCGCGCTCTACAGAGTACTGTACGGATGTTGCGAAGATGGTTCAGGCGCCCATCTTCCACGTCAATGCCGATGACCCCGAGGCGGTTGTATTCGTTACGCAACTTGCCGTTGATTTTCGTAATACGTTTAAACGTGACGTCGTGATTGATCTTGTGTGTTACCGACGTCGCGGCCACAACGAAGCGGACGAGCCATCGGTTACTCAGCCACTGATGTACAAAACCATTAAGTCTCATCCGTCGACACGGGATCTGTACGCCCACAAACTTATTACGGACGGTATCCTGACGGAAGAGGAGGATACCGCCCTGCAGGAACGCTATCGCGAGTCCCTCGACAGAGGCGAACCGTTGGTCAGCACGCTTGTTATGGAGCCAAGCAAACAGCTATTTGTCGATTGGACTCCGTATCTAGGCCACTCATGGACGGCTCACTGTGACACCAGTTTACCCTTGCCCCAACTACAAGCCTTGGCGGAGCGGTTAAACACAGCACCTGAAGGCATAAGCCTGCAACGCCAAGTAAATAAAATACTTGAGGATCGGCGCAAAATGGGTGCCGGTGCTTTAGAGATTAACTGGGGTTTTGCCGAAACAATGGCATACGCCACCCTGTTGGTAGACGGCTATCCGGTGCGCATGACAGGTCAAGATGTTGGCCGCGGTACTTTCTCGCACCGTCATGCAGTACTACATAATCAACGGGTTGAAGAGGCCTATGTACCACTGCAGCACTTAGGTGAGGACCAAGCAGAGTTTCGAATATTTGATAGTTTGCTATCAGAAGAGGCCGTGCTTGCCTTTGAATACGGATACGCGACTACTGCACCCGGTGGTCTTGTAATCTGGGAAGCGCAGTTTGGTGATTTTGCGAATGGCGCCCAAGTGGTCATTGATCAATTCATAACGAGCGGAGAGCACAAATGGGCTCGGCTGTGCGGATTGACGATGCTGTTGCCTCACGGCTATGAGGGGCAGGGTCCCGAACACTCATCTGCACGCCTTGAGCGGTACCTGCAGTTGTGCGCTGAACACAACATTCAAGTGTGCGCGCCAACAACACCAGCACAAGTCTTTCATATGCTAAGGCGGCAGGCTATCCGGCCTCTCCGTAAACCACTGGTCGTTATGTCGCCAAAGTCTTTGCTACGTCACAAAGAAGCGACTTCAACGCTCGAGGATTTAGCTAATGGCCGCTTCCAGTCGGTCATTGATGAAACGGACGGTCTCGATCCCAGTACTGTAAAACGTCTGATTATCTGTTCAGGTAAAGTGTTCTACGACCTACGTGCCGCGCGACGTGAGCGGGGAATCGACGATATTGCGTTGGTGCGCATTGAACAACTTTATCCCTTCCCAGAAGAAGATCTTGCAGAAGTCGTGTCTCGATACCCAAATCTCGAAGACACCATCTGGTGCCAAGAGGAGCCTATGAATCAAGGCGCTTGGTACGCCAGCCAGCATCACATGCGGCGGGTCATTCAACGTCACAAGGTTGACGTTTATCTTCGTTATGCCGGACGTGAGGCTTCGGCCTCCGTGTCTGCAGGTTACACGGCATTGCACCTGCGCCAGCAAGAACAATTTATTAATGAAGCCCTGGGCCCAATGCCCTGGGGTCACTGATACCAGCCAACGATAGGGACTAAAAAGGCATGGCTATACAGATAAAAGCACCCGCATTTCCTGAGTCAGTTGCCGATGGCGAAGTCGCCACTTGGCACAAAGCTGAAGGCGATAGCGTCATGCGTGACGAATTATTGGTTGAAATTGAAACCGATAAGGTGGTGATGGAGGTCGTGGCTCCAGAAGATGGCACGCTGACCAAAATTGCTGTCGCAGAGGGAGAAACGATTGAAAGCGAGGCGCTACTCGCAATTCTTGAGCCAGGCGCGGTAAGCACCAAAGCGGCTCCTGTTTCTCAGAGCTCAGAGTCCGAATCTACTACCTCGACTGAGGTTTCGGCAGGACCAGCGGCCCGTCAAATGATCGAGGAGCATAAGCTTGATACTGCCGCGATCAGTGGCTCTGGAAAGGGCGGTAGGATAACCAAAGAAGACGTTGTGGCACATGTATCGGGCCAGAGCAAACATAAGAGTGAACAGGCGCCTGTTGCATCTACTGACGTGTCCTTAAGTGAGGGTCCGAGTAGCGAGCGTGTAGAAAAACGCGTACCGATGACGCGGATGCGGGCACGAATTGCGGAACGGCTCTTAGATGCCTCACAACAAACGGCCATGCTGACTACCTTCAACGAGGTCAACATGGCGCCGTTAATGAAGCTAAGGTCGCAATACAAAGACCAATTCGAGAAGACCCATAACGGCACTCGACTTGGTTTCATGGGCTTTTTTGTAAAGGCCTGTTGCGAAGCACTTAAACGTTTTCCTGAGGTCAATGCCTCGATTGATGGCAATGACGTGGTTTATCACGGTTATCAGGATATTGGTGTTGCGGTCTCTACCAACGATGGTTTGGTAGTGCCAGTGCTCCGAGATGCTGATTTTATGAGTATTGCAGATGTTGAGGCAGCGATTCGAGATCTTGGTCTCAAGGCGCGAGACAAAAAACTAACCATTGACGAAATGACGGGCGGCACATTTACGGTGTCTAACGGGGGTGTCTTTGGTTCACTTCTCTCAACACCGATTCTAAATCCACCCCAAACCGGCATCCTAGGCATGCACACCATTCAGGATCGCCCGGTTGCGATTAACGGCGAGGTGGTTATTCAACCCATGATGTACTTGGCATTGTCCTATGATCATCGACTCATCGATGGCAAAACGGCTGTCCAATTTTTGGTCACCGTGAAAGGGTTTATTGAAGATCCGGCGCGCATTTTGTTGCAGCTGTGATTCACTGACAGGACGGAGACTGAAGATGTCTGCAAATTATGATGTTGTAGTGGTAGGCGCTGGCCCTGCGGGTTATGTATGCGCTATTCGTGCCGCTCAACTGGGGCAAAAAGTTGCGGTAGTGGAAGCTTGGACGGACGATAAGCAGCAGCCGGTTTTTGGTGGAACCTGCCTTAATGTTGGCTGTATACCTTCGAAAGCCTTACTCGATAGCTCCCACAAGTTTATTGAAGCAAAAGAACATTTTGCCACCCACGGTATTAGTGTTGACGGACCGACGATTAATGTAGCCGCCATGATGGGACGCAAAAATAAAATTGTTACTCAGCTAACGGGTGGTGTAGCCGGTCTTCTTAAGCATAACGGTGTTGATGTTGTGCAAGGCCATGGAAAACTATTGGCTAATCGCAGAGTCGAGGTTACCGCTGCAGATGGCAATACTACGACGCTTGAGGCTGCCAATGTTGTTTTGGCGTCTGGCTCTGAGCCCGTCACCATTCCCACGGCGCCTGTTGATAATGATCTGATTGTTGATTCCACTGGTGCACTTGAGTTTAGTGCCGTGCCCGAGCGACTTGGTGTTATTGGTGCCGGTGTCATTGGTCTTGAGTTAGGCAGTGTTTGGGGGCGCTTGGGTGCCGAGGTGGTGTTACTGGAAGCACTAGAAAACTTCCTTCCTGCTATGGACGAGCAAATTGCGAAAGAGTCTCAGAAGATCTTTAAAAAGCAGGGATTAGATATCCGCCTCGGCGCCCGAGTAACAGGGACCGAGATCAAGGACAACAAAGTTCACGTGACCTACACCCACGCCGATCAGACGTTGACGGAGGTATTCGACCGTCTGATCGTCTCAGTTGGCCGAAGACCAAGAACGAATGAACTCTTTACCTCTGACTCGGGCGTAACAACCGATGAGCGTGGTTTCGTTTACGTCGATGACTACTGTGCCACAGAGGCACCGGGAGTTTGGGCCATTGGGGATATTGTTCGTGGCCCGATGCTTGCACACAAAGGATCAGAGGAAGGGGTGATGGTTGCCGAGCGAATCGCTGGCAAACCCAATCAGCTTAACTATGACTGTATCCCTTCGATCATTTACACGGACCCTGAGGTGGCAGCAGTAGGCAAGACCGAGCAGGAACTCAAATCTGAGGGCGTTGAGTACAAATCGGGAACCTTCCCGTTTGCGGCCATTGGGCGCGCGTTGGCATCTGGTAGTACAGACGGCATGGTGAAAATCATTGCTGATAAGAACACAGATCGCATTTTAGGCGCCCACTGTGTAGGTCCGTCGGCGGCCGATTTGATCCAGCAAATGGTTATTGCCATGGAATTTGGCTCAAGCGCCGAAGATATTCAGCTGATGGTATTTGGTCACCCCACTTTATCGGAAGCTGTGCATGAGGCCGCGTTAGCGGTAGATGGACACGCCATACACATGGCAAATCGAAAGAAGCGCTAGGGACATAGCGCAGTGCCTCGGCACCCTGTGGGTTGAATACAGCAACCCACCCCATTCGACTTTTATTAACGGAAAAAAGCTATGAATCTTCACGAGTATCAAGGCAAAGCGCTATTTGCCCAATACGGCTTACCAGTTAGCTCTGGGCATGCCGTGGACACGCCTGAGGAGGCAGTCAAGGCTGCACAGCAAATTGGGGGCGACATGTGGGTCGTTAAAGCTCAAGTGCATGCAGGCGGTCGCGGTAAGGCAGGTGGTGTCAAACTAGTTAAAACCACTGAAGAGGTCAGGGATTTTGCGGCCAATTGGCTGGGTAAAAACCTAGTGACCTACCAGACCGACGAAAAGGGCCAACCTGTAGCCAAAATTCTTGTTGAAGCCTGCACCGATATTGCCGAAGAGCTGTATCTGGGTGCTGTGCTTGATCGGGCAACGCAGCGAATTGTCTTTATGGCGTCGACAGAAGGCGGTGTGGAGATTGAAAAGGTTGCTGAAGAAACACCCGAAAAGATACTCAAGGCAGAGATCGACCCTCTAGTTGGTCCACAGCCCTATCAGGGACGCGAGCTTGCATTCAAGCTCGGTCTCACAGGCGTACAGGTCAAACAATTCGTCACTATCTTCACGGGCTTGGCTAACTTGTTCAAAGACAAAGACCTGGCACTGATCGAGGTCAATCCGCTGGTGATTACTGACGAGGGCAACTTGCATTGCCTGGATGCCAAGGTCGTAGTCGACTCCAATGCGCTTTATCGGCATGCCGACCTTCAGGCCATGCGTGATCCGTCACAAGAAGATGAGCGAGAAGCCCATGCCGCGCAATGGGAGCTTAACTACGTGGCGCTGGATGGCAATATTGGCTGTATGGTTAATGGTGCGGGTCTCGCGATGGGCACCATGGATATCGTTAAACTGCACGGAGGTGCACCGGCAAACTTCTTAGATGTGGGTGGTGGCGCCACTAAAGAGCGTGTCACCGAAGCATTCAAGATCATTCTGTCTGATGAAAATGTGAAAGCCGTACTGATTAATATTTTCGGCGGCATCGTTCGCTGCGACCTGATTGCGGAGGGCGTTATTGGTGCTGTCGAGGAAGTGGGAGTGACCATTCCTGTGGTCGTGCGCTTAGAAGGTAATAACGCAGAACTTGGCCAGCAGGTCTTGGCAGATAGCGGCCTTAATATTATTGCCGCCACCAGTCTCACGGATGCGGCCCAACAAGTTGTAGCGGCTGCTGGAGGTGCACAATGAGCATTCTTATCAATAAAGATACCAAAGTCATTTGCCAAGGCTTTACCGGCTCACAAGGTACCTTCCATTCGGAGCAAGCCCTTGCTTATGGCACTAAGATGGTGGGTGGTGTTACCCCCGGTAAGGGCGGTACTGAGCATCTTGGATTGCCGGTATTTGATACGGTGGCCGATGCGGTTGCCGCTACCGGTGCAACCGCATCGGTCATTTACGTGCCCGCGCCGTTCTGTAAAGACTCGATCCTTGAGGCCGCGAATGCGGGCCTTGAGCTGGTTGTTTGTATCACCGAGGGTATTCCCACGCTTGACATGCTTGAATGTAAGGTAAAGTGCGACGAATTGGGTGTTCGAATCATTGGACCGAACTGTCCGGGCGTAATTACTCCAGGCGAATGTAAAATTGGCATTATGCCAGGCAATATTCATCAAGCTGGCTCCGTTGGTATCATTTCCCGCTCTGGCACGCTAACTTATGAAGCAGTCAAGCAAACCACAGATGTGGGACTGGGACAAAGCACCTGCGTTGGTATTGGCGGCGATCCCATTCATGGCATGAACTTTATCGATTGTTTAAAATTATTTGAAAACGATCCGCAAACAGAATCAATTATTATGGTTGGTGAAATCGGTGGAGATAAAGAAGAACAAGCAGCCAAATATATAAAATATCATATTAGTAAACCTGTTGTTGCTTATATTGCTGGTATGACTGCTCCTGCCGGTCGACGTATGGGGCATGCCGGTGCGATAATTTCGGGAGGTAAAGGTACTGCCGAAGATAAAATTAATGCGCTAAAAGCAGCTGGCGTTACCGTATCAGACTCCCCTGCTAATATGGGTAAAAGCCTGAGCCAGATTTTAAATTAAAGGGAGTTTAGCTCTAAAACCGTCATTTTCCTAAAGTTTACAATGATAGAGACAATATAAGGTTCAATTTAATCATGTACTTTAAAAGCAGAATGACAAGCAACACATTGTTTCATTACTTGAGATAAAGCTGCAAAGGCTTTTTCTAATCCGCCATCTATTTCTGCATCTTTTGCTGTTACCGCAAATTGACTTGCAGCTTTATGCATATTGGTTCCTATCATACTCATTTCTTTAGGCATAATTTTGCCCATATGGCTGGCACCATGAGAATTCATTGATGACATGCCTAATCTTTGTTCGGCGACTTCTGCAGCTTTATCAAACTGCTTTATTGAAAGGTTATGAGTTATTTCTTGTAAGGCTAATAAATGGTCTCTCATATTGGACAACATATGTTCTCTCATCATCGGCGGAAAATCTACCTTTAATCTGCTATCAGATGCAAATGATGGCACTATCATCATGAATGATACAACCACAACAAAAATTTTTTGAAACATTTCAATCTCCGCTATTAATATAAATAAGGTCATTCATCATATCAGTAAATGAGTGCCTATACCTATGATTAATGCCATAAGTATAATCTAAAATATTGCCCAGTCTATTTAGGTGCAATTGATTCCTTAATATTTTGTTCATTAATTTCAGTTACTGAAGAGATATCTTGAACTAGTATCGATGTGCTTTTAATAACAGAATCAAATTTTTCCAGAATGTCCGGCTCAATTGCCGGGTTTTTACTTAGTTTCATATGAATGTATTGCAATTGATTTAAAGAATTATTGACAATATGTTGAGTTCCGTAAATTGTTGCGGTGTATATAGTTTCTTTTTCCTTCTCTTTCAGGCTTTCAATTTCTTTCAGTGATTGTTGAAGCTTATACTGTACCTCTTTAAAAAGAGTGATATTAGTCATTGTACCAACCATTCTTAATGGTTTATTATCAGAATCTCGTTTAACAACCTTTCCTCTACCTAAAACCCATATCCACTGATTATCTTTGGTTTTGAGCCTATGTTCTTTGGCCCAGTTTTCTGTCTCACCAACTAAATGATTTTGCAGACTATCAAGTACAGATTGTTTATCATCTTCATGGATGCGCTTTTCCCACACTGCATAATCATTACCAACACTATCTTCGCCTAATATTTTGTACCAGCCGCTGCTGTAATAGACACTTCCGGTTACAACATCCCAATCCCATAATCCGTCGAGAGTTGCATCCATCG
>Ga0181566_10005170_pt1 | contig 10526 bp, 20 predicted proteins | sample 101ome_15_FD_133762 | JGI IMG/M metagenome (GOLD analysis project Ga0181566, IMG submission 133762) | Coastal salt marsh microbial communities from the Groves Creek Marsh, Skidaway Island, Georgia - 101402AT metaG (megahit assembly) | ecosystem: Environmental > Aquatic > Marine > Intertidal... | reverse complement strand
AACAGATAAGAAGTTAGCAACAATGTTTGGCATATAACCAGACAAATATTTCGAATCGTTATTTATGTATTTTTCGATTAATTCGTGAACATTTGTTCCACGTTGTGAAGCACGAAAGGTGATTTGATCAGCTCTCTCTTCACCGATTCTTTTTCGCCATTTCGCAATTGAATCCTTGGACAAAATACTAAGAACGGTAGTAATCGACGGATACTTGGTTCCAGTCGGTGTGGCATATCTACGACCAGATTCTTCTGTAACAGATTCAAGATCATTGTATCCCAAATCGACATTCACATGTTCAAACATAATTTATCTCTACACTCTTTTTTTGAGTTTACCTTTACGTAACTTCGCTTCGTACACTCTTCTTTGTTTACGGTTAAGTTTTGATAGTTGTTCTTCAGACAAAACTTCTCGTGAATCTAATGCAATCTCAATTTCTTTCTTTTCTATTTTTTCTTGTTTCTTTGTTTTGTGCACCACTACCTCAACATTTTTTCCTTGAGGAATTTTCAATTCATCGTGATCGTGATGTAGAATGAATCGAGTCTGATTTTCGAATTCTTTAAATAGATGATACCATATTGGACGCCAGTTATTCAAGAGCCTATAATTATTTGTGTTCGATCGATCACTACTCAAATACACATCAGTAATAGATCTCATATTAAAATCTAAAAGTGTATCGAATCCGTACATATGAATTTCTTTGGGACTGAACTTAGTTGCCGCAAAGTGTGCTGCCATATGTCCACAATTAAAGTTGGTAGCTGACAATGGGTCACCTTCAGGCCCACAATACTTGGGTACGTGCAGATAAAACTCTCGAATATTTTGAGCATATTTCAAATAGAAAGTGTGTTGTTGTTCCATCCAGATCTTAGGTCGATTACCCAAAACCCAACGGTACATATCTAGATTTACGTGACCTTCGGTCAACGCCATCATCATTTTAAAATCAACCATTACGGTTGCATACACGTTCTTGACGTGAAACGGAGGCATATTACAAACTAAACGAACGCCTTCTGGTTCATTCATTTCGTCCCATAATACACTCTTATCACCATTACCAATAATGTGAACAACTTCGTTCTTATTCATTATACATTATTTTCCTAATCTGTTCTTTACCTTTAAATCCAGTCCAATGCATTGCCAGTTTTTTAGGATTATCATCACCGTCAAGCACTTGAAGACGTAACCAGTTGTATATATTAGGTAAAGTAGTGATGTTTGTCATTCTCTTTAATGGAGATTCTCTGAGCATCTCGTGCAACACTTCTTGATCACCAACCGCTGGATTCATTCTACACTGTTGTTCCCACAATGTCAAGATGTTTGGTTTATCGATTATACCGACAACGCCGGAGTTGTGCCAAGTTTCACCTCGACGTTTTGACCAACCCACATCTTCAGCCATCGCCAGTTTGTTGGGTTCAAACAGATCGAATATTCCAGACATATCACCTAAGATATGAATGTCAGTATCCAACCAACAAACATACTTTCCATTTGTTCTACTTAACGCCTGTGGTTTATAAAACCATCCACCCGCGAATTGTTTGGTTACTTGAAATATATCAGCAAAACCACCAATCTGGTAAGCCCAAGCACGAGTCGCATCACTGACTCCAAAGTCAGCGAACACTATAGGAGTCTTATTGTGTTTCAGGTAGTTTTTCATAAACCACGGAAGCATCCATTCGGTATTTTGGTCACATCCGGTAACAAAGCACTTATCGAACGATTTCATATTTTTCACCGTTGTTCCAATTATGTTTTGCTAGACATCCTTCTGTTCTTTGAATTGTTGTGAAGTAATCTTTAGCAACTACAGGCCATGGATAGAACTCTTCCAACCACGGAAAGTGTAAAAGGTTTAGATAAACGTCTGTCGGCCCACCCTTGGTCTTGGCAGTTTCAATTAGGATTTTTGCTCCAGCTGGTTTGAGTCGATATGCGTGTGCGCCTGGAAAATAATTCTTCGACACAAGTGGGCCAACACCGATAAACATCGGTGTGTTATATTTTCCGTAACTAGGTTGACCCAAAGATATCGCCTTATCGTAAGTGATGTATCTTGGAATGTTGTTGATTGCCACTGCATCGTGTTCGAAGATCTGATACTCTTGATTGTCCCGAACACAGTTTTCCCATAGAGTGTAGTGTGACAAAAAGGCAGACATACACGATTCTAAGTAAGAGTATTTTTCAACAAACCCTTCAGAGTTTATACCCTTTTCTTCAAAGATTTTTTGTGGATCGTCTTTGGGTGTAATTGCATCAAACATCTGAACATCATACTCTGGCATAGAACGAATGCATCGATTCGCAGCGTCAACAGATTTTTGATTTGACTTGATTGTTATAACAAATGATTTCATTTTTCTAGTACGTCGTGTTTTGGTTCCCAACCATATTGTAACAAAATTGTAGGGTCAGCGCAAGTGTTTTCTCTCTCACCTGTCACTTCTTTTACTGGAAGATTGTTATCTGGCCACAAGTGATCTGCCAGTTCCTTTACACTGTGTGGTTTACCATTACCAACATCGATTGCTCGATGTGAACACATTTCGTCAAAGTTGTCAAGACAAAGGTCGATAGCGGAACATACATCTTCGACGTGAGTCCAGTCACGAGTGTGATTGGTGATGTACGAAACATCTTTATGAAGCAATTTATCATATAACATATCGGGTCTAGAGTCAGGCCCATAGACCGTATGAAAACGTAATCCCAAAGTGTATGCTGGTGCAATCTGTTCGCAAATCTTCTTTGTAGTTGCGTAAGGAGACTGCCACCACTCGTAGATACTTGATGATGACGCCCACACGATTGGCGTACCAAAGTATTCATCAAAGATACGTTGTGTACCATCAACGTTCATTGCCCAAAAATCTTCAGGGATCTGATGAGATCGACGAACACCAGCAAAGGCACCCAAATGAACAACTGCATCAATCTCAGGATTCCAATTGACTTTGCGAACGTCTTCGAGTATATCGATACATTCAAAATCATATTTGTGTTCATACAATCTTTTAAAGTTTCGACCAATGAACCCCTTCGCGCCTGTTAATAATACTTTCATAGTTAATTTCCGTGAGATGTGTTTAGGTTGACCTTATTATATCTGACCGGAGATGGATTTGCATATTCCATAAGAATGTTTTTCGAGTTAATGTGAAAATCAGATTGTTCCAGTCCATTTTTTTCAGCTGCATCTAAAATTTTTCTCGCACCTTTGGGCGTTACACAATATGCAGCAGTGCCAGGTGACATCATATATCCTTTATATATCGTATTTTTATAGTACCGTAAAGGATAGTCTTCTGGAAATGTTTTTACTCCATTGAGTGTAAAAGGTGGTTGCCATTTGTTGAGATGAGGATAGGTTGCAAGTACTGTGGGCGGTTTAAAACAATAGTCCATTGACAGAAAAAGAAACTCTTCGAATCTCCAATTGTCCTGATAAGGCCCAATACAAATTGCATCGTGTTCTATAAACGCCATAGGTTCGTTAGCATCGACAACATCTCTGCAAAGTGTTAAGTTGTTAAAGAGACAACTTTTTTTGATCAAATATTTTTGAGGTTCGTTATTATGAATGCCTTCTAATCTACCGTTTTTAACATCCGGATAGGGAAAATCATTCTCGTCAATTGTGTTGGGTGTAATACCGGGCCACATCTCAACGTCCCAATCATATTTTTTAAATGAATTGTATGCTTGTTCTGCCTGTCTTTCGGAGTCTTCCCTACCCTCGATGTAGATGATCCTACCTTTCATTATTCGATCAAACCTCTCTTTCGATCATTCTCGAATATGGGTCTTGCAAATTGTCCTGCATAATGTATGAAGTTTTGATTCCTGTATGGTGAGATGCCGTCTAGATTGTGAAACGGTACCATAAAATTCCATTTAGTGTCTAATACATAAGAGTTGTCATAATTTTGTGAACGGAAAAAATTCATATAACTCTGATCTGAGTGTATATTCTCAATTGGTGGGATTTGTTTATCGACCACGTAACTAATGTAATCATATAGTTTTCTTCCGGTTTCTCTATCCACCATCTGAACACCACCATTGACAAATTTATTTTGCGGAACTCTATGCACTCTTGTGAACTTATCCCAAGGCTTTCCTAGATCCTGTACACCCATATGCCCCTTGATTTTAGGTAAGGGTTCAGCCCAAGGTGGAATGTAAATGTCGTTGTCCAAAGTAACTACCGCATCGTAGTTGGGTTGATTCATATTTAAATAACGAACCAAGGTTGAACTCTTGTTTTTACCACCCTTCGAATAATCATAGTCTCTAGGTTTATCATCATAGTTAAAAAACCTAATGTTTTTGTCTTTAGGCTCTTCAGTGATCATCGTATAGTCGTAACCGTATTTTTCACAATACCGTTTCACAGTTGGTACTAAAAATTCAGTAAACTTGTCGGAGACACCGGCATAGTTATCCTTATACAAATAACCGGCTGTTCCAATCGTGACTTGAATAACCAAAACTTTCATTGTCATTCACCTTTGTTTAATAATGACATACAAGCATCATAGACCTGATCTACAGTTATAGAACCGTTAGCCTCTTCACAATGAGAACATAAAATTTTCATACCACAAGGTGTGTCTGGATGTTCATAGTAAAGGTTTACATTTCCCTCATAACTCATAACATTCGGGTGTAGCAACCCACCCATTATATTTACACAAGGAATATTCATACCAGAAAGAACGTGAATATAGAGTCCATCAAACGAAACACCTAGTTTACTGGATTCTAAACAAGCAAGGTTTAATCGTATATCCGGAACCTCGATGTTGATTGCGTTTCGTAGTTCTGGTTCTTGAAAATTACCGCCTGGTAAAAATCGAACAACCTGTATATGTTCACTGAGTCGATCAACCAGTTGTTGAAATTTATCGAACCCCCAGTTTTTATTTTCGTTAAAGAAGGTGTTTTTATAATCCGGATTGACTACTATCCAGTTTTTATTTACCTTATGTAATCTTAAAATCTGTTCAGCCTGATTCCTTTCCCTATCGGAAAATTTTAATTTGAAACGTTTTGGTTTGTAGTCTCTGAATTTTACTTTGCTATCAGTCTGTTTATCAATGTAATACTTTACTGGTGATTGTGCGCCAGAGGCATCATCCCTTCGGTTGACACTGATTACACCGATACCTTCAGTCTTTGTCAAAAAGTCTACATTGTCGAATAGTACTGACCAACCAGAACCACCAACTGGGCGGACTTTCATCCCAGTCTTCTTGTGAATTTTTTCTGCTTCACCCAGAAACATCAGATCATCACCAAACCCCATAATCAATAATCCTTGTGTGATTTATATTCAGTGATGTTTGATCCACTCAACTCGTTGATAATTTTTTTCACTCTTGCTCTTTCGTCATTAAACATATAAACACTTCTAGCTAGGAGAATGAAATCCTCATCAAACAATTTGTTTCTTTCGTGTTCACGTTTTCCGTCTTCAATAACCCAACAAGACTCGTTTATTGATTTTAAAACGTTTACCATCAATCGGACGGGTTCAGGTAAGTTTTCAGGAATGTTAGATTCAAGTATTTCTAATTCTTTCTTGGCACTATCAATTCCGTGATCAACCTTTATCTGTAGTATCGTGATTTTATCAAACAATTCACCAATACTAATTTCTGCCTCAATCATTTAGTTTCTTCTCTCAATATCATCTTCTTCACACTTATCACCATACTGTACCTCTAATATATGACAAGGTGAATTACCAATGTTCTTTGCTTGGTGCCAAGTATTCTTTGGAATGACAAAACTGTCGTGTGTTTTTAATATGTGCAACTCGACGGTTTTTCTTTCCGTTTTCAACTGAAGTTCACCGTGAAGAATGTACCAATGTTCTGCTCGATGGAAATGCCGTTGATCACTCAACGACTTACCAGGCTCTACAATCAGTTCTTTTACTTTTGTATTGGGATACTTTAAAAGAACTTTCCAGTACCCCCAGTCTCTTACTTTACTATCTAACATAAATGTCTTTCAATAATTGATCGACATTCTCTCCACGATTAGGTAACTTATCTTTCAGGAAAAAATGAACGAAATGTGCGTCACGAATTTTAGATTCATCAATAGCAGTATACAACGAATTGTATCTCCAGTCAAGGTGTTTCGTTTTTATTTTTTCTTTCTTGATCCACCAGTTCAACAAAGTCTGATCAGTTGACCATTTCCAAGCCCCTTCACCGTCAACAAACCTTTTGAATTCATATCGGTTAAGAAACTGTTGAGGGGTCTGACCTTTAAGGTACTTCTCAAAAGATTTGTTCATTACCATCAAACCCATATTGAAAAACTCAGCCCCGGCATCATTCCACTTCCAGTCAACATCTGCTAGTGTCGAATACTGCATCTTGGTGTAGTTAACTAGTTTGTGTTTATACCATTGTTGGATTGGTGCTTCCCTTTCACACATCGCTGCGAAATCATAATCAGTGTTAGAAATTTCTTTAAAGATGTTTGGTGCAGAATCTTTGATAAAAATATCTGCATCTACAATGGCAATTTGATCGTAGTCTTTGAAGTACGAGAATGCATTCTCTTTCTCGTAGATAGGAAGGTATCCCCCATACTTCATGTAAGATTCTTGAGATCTATTCGTACTGAAGATATCGGGTTTGATTCTTAAAATAGGTTGTGTTTGAACAACGTGATCGATGTCGTATTTTTCACAATACTTTTTTACCGAATCTATACACGCATCATATAGTTTAAATTTTTTACCGCCGACGTAAACTTGGTAAATCAAACGTTTCATCATATTTGTCCACATCTTTCATCGTATTTTTTGTAAGCTTTGAGGAAGTGTATTTCCTTTCTGATCTATACTTATCGTTTCTTTTTTTCTTGTTTTTCGGATCGAATCTCGAATATTTTGCCATTATTTTTTCCAAAATTTTCCTTGAATCAATTTCACAATCACAACCAAAGGGTTGAATGAATACTTATAAGTCCAATCATATTTCGCATAATCAGTCTTATAGGTTTCAAGTGTACACCATTTACGTTTCCAATTGTCAACGTAAAGTCCCTTATAATTTAGAATTGCGTGTCCACCACCGTTCACAGTAACATAACATATTTTGAACTGGTATGTCAACAGCATCCACAAAAATTTAAATCGACTTTGATCAGCAAGCAACCAAGCAATAGTCAAAGCGTAGTCTTCACAATCACCTTCATCTTTTTCAGCATTGACATCTAGAACCCTCCAGTAATCAGAGGCGTTGTATTGTACCGTATCGTACTCATACTCAAAAAGATTGTTCACTTTTTCTACTGCTTGGTGCTTGTCCATTATATTAACTCTCCGATTTTAAGAGTGTCCAGATGCCCCAGGCTAATCCAGCCCAAGCGAGCAACTTTGCTACTCCGCCAAATAAAATAACTGAACCACATACCGCAATCAATACACCGCCATCCCAAGAGGTTCTTTCACCTAAAAGTTTTCCTAAGTGTTTCATATTGCCTCCAATCGACTCATTAGTCGTTCTGCTCGGTTAGTTACTTGACGATACCATTTTGAGTCACGCCCTTCTACTGCCGCAGTCTTCCAGTCACCGTTTCTAGCTGCAGCACAGAATTTCTTAAAACCCGTTAATCGTGGTCTACCCATATTGAACATCATATTGACAATCACTTGTTGCGCTTCTTCGGGAAAACTATCAAAGTCTTCAAACAGAACATTGCATTCAGAAACAGCAATGTCCAAATCCTTTTCGAAGGCTTCCCATACACGTTCTTCTGACACAGGTGTGTCGAAGGCCTGTCCCCATTCGGGATCTTCATTCGTAATTAAGTGACCCACACCAAATGTGTGATAACCAAGATGATCAGCATAGACCTTGTACTCTACGCCTTCATCTATTTTTAGTGTTTCAAACACTTCCTCTCTGTTCATTGCATTTCTCCGTTATTTTTTAAACAATGACTTTATATCTATAATATCTAAACGGCGCCTTCTGACAACCTTGTCATCGTTCCATTGAGATTGTCCAATGTTGCTAGAAGTTCATCGTAACGTGCGATTTGTTCTAGTTCCTTTTCCAACGTCTCCATAAAATCGCCGTGTTCGGCAACACCCACTGGATTCGCCACAAAAGTTTCCCAATTTGCCACGTGGTATGCACGTTTGCCTTCTAGGTATTGTTTCATTGCTTGTCTAATGTGTAAAGTCATTTTATTCCCATCCATTCTTTTGTCATTATGTAGTCCCTAACAAAATCGCTACGAACAATATCTTCCCAACCAAAAGACACTATACTAAAATGTCTCATATTTCTGAGTATCTCTAAAAAAGTATTCACACCTTTCTTATCTTTTTCTTGTTTAAAATCTGATTGATGATAGTCACCACAAAAAATGATTTTTGTGGCCTGTCCAATCCTTGTGATCACAGAATCTAATTCGTGAAAGTTTAGGTTCTGCATTTCATCAACAACAATAATACAGTTGTCGTATGTCACACCTCTTATATATGAGGTCGAATCAAAAGAGATATATCCATTATGAACTAACTTCTCGTATGCTTTCACATCATTAAATAATTCTGTACAGATGGCACGATAAGGCCCAGTAAATGCATTGAGTTTATCTTCGAGTGTGCCTGGCAAATACCCCACTTCTCGTGTGGGGACAACGCTTCGAATGATCTGCACCGTTTCATATGGTGTAGATTTATCCATCACTTCTTCGAGTGCGAGATACAATGCGAGAAATGTTTTTCCAGTACCAGCAGTGCCAGTGAGAGCGAGATGATCACCTTCTCTCCAAGATAAAAAAGCTTCTCTTTGTTTATCTGTAATGGGATCGACGGTAATCAAATGATCCAAACGGATATTCATTTGTTCAGATTGTTTTTGTTGCTTCATACCTTGATGGTGTTACTTGCGCCCGAACCTTTCTTGATAGCTTTCAGATGATCTTTCCATGCATCTGAAGTTTTGGATAAAGACGATGTTGTAGTTCGAACAATGTTCATCCCTTTAAGATGCACTTGTTCCCATTCACCAGATTCTACCATTTTCTCTTTTTCGGAGATCGATAGAATCATTTCTTTAACCTCACCTGTCTCGGTGTTCTTCATATCATACGTCGGCATCTATTTCACTTTCTCCAGGCGGTAGTGTTTTGTCTCTTCGAGCAATAACAGTATAACCTACTCGGTAATTGCTATGTTCAACAATAACCCAATTTTGATCGATCTCAGTTATGTATTTAGCGATTACTGGAAACAGACCAAAACTTCTTTTGAAATCCGCAGTGTCGTGAAACGCAATATACTTAGTGATTTTAGGAGCGTGCAATAGTAATTCTTTTTGAAGGTGTGCTGGATTATGTAAAGAATCAATGTGTAACATTTCATACTCACCTTGCGCGGTTACACGATCAGCACTTGAGGCTTGAATAAAACTAAAATCTATACCGTTTTCTTCTGCATATTTTTCGAACAATGGTAAATAAGGTCCAACGTTTCTATTTACATCAACGCCACACACTTTAGTTTTATTAGTTGTCAATGTCATCAATGCTAAACTCATTCCCTGATTTACACCGAGTTCTTTGATAGAAGTACATTTACTAGCGTACTTCACGAGATTTGGATGATGATAAAAACCTCCGCCGCCAAGTTTCTCTTTATAAATTTCAACAAACTCTTGTAAATCTTTTGCACTGGTGCAGTCAACATCACTTTTCATAATTATCTTCCTATTGTGTAAAAATACCTATAAGGCACCCCGAAGGGTGCCCGTTAGATAAGGATCACCCCCTTGCGACTTGTTGTATGGCAGCTTCTAAGAATGCTTGTTTTTTCTGCATTCTATATGCCGCCTCCGATTTCCCTTTTTTATTTAACTTGTGGATATAATGTCCAAGTTCTCTAGAATCTTTTCTTAGTCTTTCAATTTGATTTGCTACCATAGGCAACTCCTGTTCTAGTTAATGGGGAATTATAATCAAGCTGGGATTAAGTCTGGTAGGGCCTCCTTAACTAATTTTTCTGTTAATCCTTTCACGGGTGACTTTTTGTTTATCATCGATACTAGTATTTTAGCATCTTCTGGATGAACTGATTCGCAAATTTCAATGAACATCTTTTCTCTTTTAATGGTATTGAGATTTTCACTCTCACGCAAACCTTTTACGAAATATTTAAATTTCATATGTTGTTTGAGTAAAGTAGATGGATATGATTCTTCTTTATTGGGAGTGTAGGGTACTGTACCCGATGGTAGATTCCATTGAATATTGGGATCAAAGGTGCCTTGCAGAACATCTCTTACAGGCATTATATTATTTTCTTGTAGAACGTTAATTTTATCTTTTCTTGTTTTTGCTGAAGATACTTTATTCAGTATCTCATATACTTCCAATTTTCTCATACTAATAGCCATGCATTTTCCTTGGCGCGTTAAGCTTCATTATACACATATCTATAAGGGTTGTCAAGTGTT
>Ga0181566_10005155_pt1 | contig 10543 bp, 9 predicted proteins | sample 101ome_15_FD_133762 | JGI IMG/M metagenome (GOLD analysis project Ga0181566, IMG submission 133762) | Coastal salt marsh microbial communities from the Groves Creek Marsh, Skidaway Island, Georgia - 101402AT metaG (megahit assembly) | ecosystem: Environmental > Aquatic > Marine > Intertidal zone... | reverse complement strand
GAAGAAAAACGCCACCATGTTCGTAGAGGCTTTGAATTGATGTATCGTAATCTAATGGATGGCGGTCGTGCTTCTACAGCCACAATTGAATATATGCAGCAATATGGTGTTCACCCACAAGTAGGTCTTACAGAAGTAAGTGGATACATTAAGTTTGTGAATGATGGGATCTCAAAAGGAAACATCCCACACTCAAATCATTTAGAAGAATTCTTAGATGAAATGGCAGACAAATACTTCAAGTTTGCTGATGAAACTACTGATCGTATCTATGGTAAGAAAGATGTATTCAATTCTGATTATATGGTTCGTCTACCAAAACAATCAGAAACTGAAGAAAGTACAGAAGAGGAAACTCCTACTGAAGAATAATGGCTGATTTAACAAAACAAGCATACAAAAAAACAGAGTTTACTGATGAACAACTCTTAGAATTCAGTAAATGTGTTGATGATCCTTATTACTTTTTGAATACATACTTTACTATTCAGCACCCTACTAGGGGTAGTATGGTGTATAAAGCATATAAGTATCAGGATGAACTTGTAAACTCTTATCACAACTATAGATATTCTATTTCAATGCTCGGCAGGCAGATGGGCAAATCAACCACTGCAGCCGGGTATTTGTTGTGGTATTGTATGTTTAATCCAGACCAAACAGTTTTAATCGCAGCACACAAGTATTCAGGTGCGCAAGAGATTATGCACAGAATTAGATATGCATATGAAATGTGTCCTGACCATATTCGCTGTGGTGTTGTATCATACAACAAAGGGTCGATTGAGTTTGATAACGGTTCTCGTATCATCGCACAAGCGACAACAGAAAACACAGGTCGTGGTCTTTCTATTTCACTTCTATATGCAGACGAATTTGCATTTGTTAGACCTACGATTGCGAAAGAATTCTGGACTTCTATCTCTCCTACACTTGCTACTGGCGGTAAAGCGATTATCACATCTACACCTAACTTAGATGATGACCAGTTTGCTCTTATCTGGCAAGGTGCTAACAAGCGCATTGATGAATACGGAAACGAAACACAAGTCGGTGTGAACGGCTTTAGGCCATATATGGCTATCTGGAGTGAACATCCAGACCGTGACGAACAATGGGCAGGTGAAGAAAAAGGGCGAGTCGGTGCTGAAAGATTTATGCGTGAACACGAATGTAAGTTTGTCGCATTTGACGAAACTCTTGTTGATAGCATAAAGTTAACTCAGTTCAAAGGTGTTGAACCGCACAAAAAGACAGGACAAATCAGATGGTTTGAACCAATCAAAAAAGAATCTACCTATGTTATTGGACTTGATCCTGCTATGGGTACAGGTGGAGATAATGCTGCTATAGAAGTATGGTCATTGCCTGAACTAAGACAAGTAGCAGAATGGCAACATAATAAAACAGATATAAGAGGACAAGTAAGAATTTTATATGACATTCTTCAGATTTTAAAAGAAGAAATGTTAGAATTAGGAAATAAGTCTCCGGAGATTTATTGGAGTGTGGAGAACAATTCATTGGGAGAAGCTGCGCTTATTGTAATTGATGAAATGGATGAAGATAAATTTCCAGGAGAATTTTTGCACGAACCTAAAAAACGAGGTGCGTCACGGGCTATAAGAAAAGGCTTTACAACGACACATAAAACTAAAATTACAGCGTGTATGAAGTTGAAGGCTTGGATAGAAAGTGATAAGATGGAACCTCTAAGTAAAAATCTAATCAGAGAACTGAAAACTTTTGTTGCCAGCGGTAAGTCATATCAAGCAAAACTAGGAGAAACTGACGATTTAGTAAGTGCAACTCTTCTTTGTGTCAGACAAATACAAGTAATTTCACGATTTGATGAACAATATGAAACACTTCTGGGCGAAAGTTTAGATAGTGATGATTATGATATGGATCCACTGCCAGTTATATTTTAATAGTTTTGATAAATACTATAAAGGAAATTAACTATGGCTGTAAATTTTGAAAATCTAGCAGAAAAGATTATGCGTGTTATCCAAGGTAATGGACTGACACCTCAAATGTTTTCTGATAAAGACGGTAAAAGTGTTGCTGATCCAACAGAAGCAAGATACTTTTATACAAAAGAACCAAATCTAATGGTGTTCTTGAACGATAGTGACGAAGAATTAAAATTTCATATGGGCGAAATGGTGGATATTGACGATCCAAAAGTTAGCAAGATTATGAAATCTTTAAGAAATATCGCCCGTGAGTACATGTTAGATTTTGATATTAGAACATTCGGAAAGCACATAGAACCAAAAAATTATTCATATAAAATAGAACAAAACAAGGAGCAGGAAATGACTGATGTATTCAATGAGGGTATTTCTCCACTAGAAGGATCATCACGCACGAGTCGCCAAACACTAGAAAATGTAAGACTTATTGTAAAACATAAAGCACCAGTAAACGAAGAATCTCGTGGCGCTCGTTCTCGTAATATTTCATCAATATTTATTGAGAATGCAGATGGTGAACGATTTAAATATCCATTCAAACATCTTAATGGTGCAAGAGCGATGGCTCGTCATGTTGCAACAGGCGGCGTACCAAGTGATATGGTAGGTGAAGCGATTGTTGAAAAGTCTGCTAATCTTTCAAAGTTAAAAGAATTTATGAATGTTGTTAATAAACAAAGTCTTGTAAATGAAAGTAATCGTTCTATTGTAGCAAATGTAAAACAACAAATTGAAGGTATCAAAGAGAGTATCAAAAAAATTCAAACAGCAAAAGGATACACAGCATTTGTAGAGTCTATGGCTCTGAATGAAAATTCAGAAGAAGTAGAAATTTCTGAAGATGTATTCAATGATTATGTTTCTAAATTTACAAAATCAACTTTTGAAGAATCACTAAAAGATATCTTACCACTTGTTCATCGTGTAAACGAAGAAGAAATGGAAAACAATCGTGCAAATCTTGTTTCCCGTGTTAAAGATATCATTATGTCAAAAAACAAAGACGGCGAAATGAAAAATCGTATTTACTTTCCTGTTCGTAATGATGGATATGATTTTGATAAAATTAAAAAGCAATATAATGAACCTACAAATGCAGAAGATGCAGCGACACGAAAAATGGATATGATTGCATTAGAATTAGATGATATCGCACACCGTGTTGATGTTGATACAACAGATGACAAGAAGCGTAAAAACAAAGGGCATGACCGTGCCGCTGAACTATCAAATTTCTTGACTGATGTAGCAGAAGAAATTCGCAAGAATCCTAAGGGCGTCGGCAAAGAAAAAATTCAACTTGCCGGATATCTATTAAAATTATCTAAGACACAAAAAGAAGAAGCAGAAGCAGTGTCTGCAGATGAAAGAATTGATGAAATGCTGAGTGAAGCATTTTCAAAATTTGACTTAGAATAATACAATAAAAAATATTTTAAAAAAGGGGGCTTTGGCTCCCTTTTTTTGCTTGACTTTGATAAATAAAACTGTTATTATCAATCTATTAACTTAGAGAGGTATAACATCTAGGCTAATACAAAACTAATACATGACTAATATAGGCTAATATAGGAGAAAACATTATGGCAACTTTAGCAGAAATTCGTGCAAAACTGCTTGCACAAGAAAACAAAGCAGAAACTAATTCCAATCAAAATCGTGGTACTGATGCAATTTATCCATTCTGGAATATGGAAAATGACAGCACTGCGGTTATCCGATTTCTTCCAGATGCAGATAACGGCAACACATTCTTCTGGCGTGAGCGTCAGGTGATTAAGATGCCTTTTGCTGGTGTTGTAGGTGGCGAACAAAAGCCGATTACAGTACAAGTTCCTTGCATTGAAATGTGGGGCGATACATGTCCTGTACATGCAGAAATTCGTCCTTGGTTCAAAGATCCAGCAATGGAAGACTTGGGTCGTAAGTACTGGAAGAAGCGTTCATACATCTTCCAAGGGTTTGTAGTAACAGATCCAATGAACGAGGAATCACCAGAAAATCCAATCCGTCGTTTTGTGATTGGTCCACAAATCTTCAAACTGCTAAAGGCAGCGTTGATGGATCCAGATATGGAAAACATGCCAACTGATTACGATGCAGGCACAGACTTCCGTTTGACAAAAACTCAAAAAGGTCAGTATGCAGATTACTCTACTTCAAACTGGGCTCGTAAAGAGCGTTCACTAAATGAAGCAGAGCGTCAGGCAATTGAAACTCATGGTCTATTTGACTTGAATGAGTTTATGCCAAAGCGTCCTTCACAAGAGGAATTAAATGTAATCATGGAGATGTTTGAGGCATCAGTAGATGGCGAACTGTATGATCCACAGCGTTGGGGTAACTTCTATAAGCCATATGGTCTTGAAGTTCCTGAGGGTGCTGTCCAGAACAGTTCATCAGGTTCATCAGTATCGGCTGCACCTACTCCAAAAGCTGCTCCAGCTCCGGCTCCAAAGCCTGCTCCTGCTCCAGCAGTAACAGTAGAGGAAGATGAAATTCCTTTTAAATCAAATGAAGAAGTAGAAGCAGAAGCAGCTTCTTCTGAACCAGCTGGCGCTGGTAAGGATGCTTCTGATATCTTGGCAATGATCCGCGCTCGTAAGAGTGACTAATCATCTGACTAACTTGGAGGGCAGAAATGCCCTCCCTTTTTAAACAATATGGAGTAGATTATGGCAAAAGCATTTGATGCGAGTAAATTTCGTAAATCAATTACAAAATCAGTTCCTGGTATGTCAATTGGGTTTCGTGACCCTGACACATGGATCTCAACAGGTAACTACTGTCTAAACAAGTTGATTAGTGGCGACTTTCATAAAGGTATCCCACTAGGTAAAGTAACAGTTCTAGCAGGTGAGAGCGGCGCAGGTAAGTCTTACATTGCATCAGGCAATGTAGTGAAGAACGCACAGGATCAAGGTATCTATGTGGTTCTTATTGACAGTGAAAACGCACTAGACAACTCTTGGCTAGAAGCACTTGGCGTAGATACAAGCGAAGACAAACTTCTTAAACTAAATGTAGCAATGATTGACGATGTTGCTAAAATCATTTCAGACTTTATGAAAGAGTATCGTGCTGATTATGGTGATGTAGATGAAGAAGACCGTCCTAAGGTTCTATTCGTACTCGACTCATTGGGTATGATGTTAACACCAACTGATGTTGACCAGTTCAATAAAGGTGATATGAAAGGCGACATGGGTCGTAAGCCTAAAGCACTATCTGCACTTGTTCGTAACTGTGTAAACATGTTCGGTGACTTCAATGTGGGTATGGTAGCGACTAATCACACATATGCATCACAAGATATGTTTGATCCTGACGATAAGATTTCAGGTGGTCAAGGCTTTATCTATGCGTCAAGTATTGTTATCGCTATGCGTAAGTTGAAACTGAAAACAGATGCAGACGGCAACAAGACATCACAAGTACACGGTATTCGTGCAGCATGTAAGATTATGAAAACACGATATGCTAAACCTTTTGAAAGCGTACAAGTAGAAATCCCTTACGAAACAGGTATGTCTCCTTATTCAGGTCTACTTGAATTCTTTGAAGCAAAAGGTCTTCTCGTTAAGCAAGGCAATCGTCTAAAATATATGACCAAATCTGGTGAAGAAATGATTGAGTTCCGTAAAAACTGGACTGATGAAAAACTAGATGTTATCATGGCAGAGTGGAATATGGAAGATATTGATGCTGAAAAGCACGGTCTTGAAGCACTACAAGTAGATGATAATGGTGAAATTATTGATGAAAACGCAGCACTTAACGGGGAAGAATAATGGCTAAATATCTTTCTACAAAGACATATGGACACAACATAGGACTTTCGGCAGTCTTTCGTCAACCACATGCAGACCACTCACATTGTAGATTTCTACATGGATACAGTCTTGCATTCAAATTTACTTTTGGGTGCAATGAACTGGATCATCGTAATTGGTGTGTGGACTTTGGTGGATTGAAGCCTCTGAAAAAATGGTTAGAAGATAGTTTTGACCATAAAGTATGTGTTGACAAAAATGATCCAATGTTGTATAAATTGGAAGAACTAGAATCAGCAGGTTTAGCACAACTTACAGTATTTGATGGTGTAGGTGCAGAAAAATTTGCATATCATGCTTGGGTAGAAGCAGATAGATTGGTTCGTGAACAAACAAATAACCGTTGCTGGTGCGTTAGTGTTGAGTGTTCAGAACATGGCGCAAATTCAGCAATTTACGAGGCATAAGAACTATGGCAGCTATAGAAACTGATTTTATTTTTGAGTTATGGGAAACCATTAAACAGCTTGTCCCTGCAAAAGACAAACTAGAAGCAGCAGAAAGAATTATAAAGGCATGTGATGATTATGGTATTTCTAAAATTGATTTAGAAGAAATGATAGAAAATGATAAAATCTTACAAGCTGCCTTTGATAGATATTTTGTAGACGATTTTGAAGATGAAGACGATGATTGGGATGAGTATGACGAATGAGTTGGTATCGTAAAGTTGTAGCAGATTGGAATAATATTCCTCAATGCCTTGACCATTTTGAAAAAGAACTGGCAGAAGCAAGAACTGAGGTCAAGATTAAAGGAAATGTAGAACGCAATTCTACAGAACTTCCAGCATATGTTGAACTACGATTTTCACAACTACAAGAGTTAGAAGCTATCCTAGAACATCTAAATATAAGTTTACGCAAGAAGCGTAGTGAATATTTAAGAAAGTATTTAGAGAGTTACAACAAAGCATTATCTAGCAGGGACGCAGAAAAGTACGCTGACGGTGAAGACGAAGTTGTAGCAATATCAGAACTAATAAACCAAGTAGCGTTGATGCGAAATCAATTCCAAGGTATTACAAAAGGGTTTGAAATCAAACACTTTCAATTAAGTAATATTATCAAGTTGAGAGTAGCAGGTATGGAAGACGCAGATATAAACACTAGATATTAAGAATGGATACACAGAGTAAATACAATGCAATTTTGGAGATATAAAAACAATGAGTAATATACAAGTTACCAAGAGGGACGGAACGAAAGAAGAATTAGATTTAGAGAAAATGCACAAAGTTGTATTTTTTGCATGTGATAATATCAACGGTGTGAGTGCAAGTGAAGTAGAAATAAAAAGTAGTATACAGTTTTACAACGGTATCACTAGTTCTGAAATTCAGGAAACACTTATCAAAGCAGCAGCGGATCTAATTTCAGAAGATACGCCTAACTATCAGTGGGTAGCAGGTAACTTGATTAACTATCATCTTAGAAAAGATGTATACGGTGACTTTAATCCAGTGCATGTACAAGAACTTGTAAAACAAAATGTTGAACGAGGATTCTATGACCCTTCATTATTAGAAGACTATACAGATGAAGAATGGGATAGAATTAACGGATTTATCAAACATGAACGAGATTTTAATATTTCGTATGTTGGAATGGAACAGTTCCGTGGAAAGTATCTAGTACAAAATCGTGTAACAAAACAAATTTTTGAAACTCCACAAATGGCATATATTCTTATTGCGGCGACACTTTTCAGTCAGTATCCTCGCAATGAGAGAATGAAGTGGGTCAAAGATTACTATGACGCTATTAGTAACTTTGATATCTCACTTCCAACTCCTGTTATGGCAGGGGTTCGTACTCCGCAGAGACAATTTTCATCTTGTGTCCTAATTGAAACAGATGATAGTTTAGATAGTATCAATGCTACATCTTCATCAATTGTGAAATATGTCTCACAAAAAGCGGGTATTGGTGTTGGCGCTGGTAGCATTCGTGCTATCAATTCGCCAATCCGTAATGGTGATGCGTCACATACGGGCGTTATTCCATTCTATAAGATGTTTCAGTCTGCCGTGAAATCTTGCTCACAAGGTGGGGTCCGCGGTGGTGCTGCAACTCTTTATTATCCTATCTGGCACTACGAAGTAGAAGACCTACTAGTGCTAAAGAATAACAAAGGCACAGAAGACAATCGTGTGCGTCACTTAGACTATGGCGTACAATTTAATAAACTAATGTATGAGCGTCTAATGACTGGTGGAGACATTACACTTTTCTCACCAAGCGATGTACCCGGTCTATACGAAGCATTTTTTGCAGACCAAGACAAGTTCCGTGAACTGTACGAGACTGCAGAAAGAAATACTAGATTACGCAAGAAGTCTGTTCCAGCTGCTGAACTGTTCTCGGCATTTATGAATGAGCGCAAGAACACAGGTCGTATCTATTTGATGAATGTGGACCATGCTAACGACCATGGGTCATTCAAAGCAGATGTTGCTCCTATTCGTCAATCAAATCTTTGCTGTGAAATCAATCTACCAACTAAACCATTGCAACACATTTTTGATGAAGAAGGTGAAATCTCGCTGTGTACACTAAGTGCTATCAATTGGGGTAACATCAAAACTCCAGCTGATTTTGAAAAGCCTTGTGAACTAGCAGTTCGTGGTTTAGATGCGCTATTAGATTACCAAAAGTATCCTGTACTAGCGGCTGAACTGTCAACTAATAAAAGGAGACCTCTTGGTGTAGGTATCATTAATTTTGCCTATTGGTTAGCAAAGCACGATACAAACTACTCAAATCCAAACTTAGACTTAGTTGATGAATGGGCAGAAGCGTGGAGTTATTTCTTAATCAAAGCGTCAAACAAACTAGCACAAGATATGGGTGCATGTCCCGGAACTAATGAAACCAAATACGGTGATGGTATCGTACCAATGGATACTCGCAAGTTAGATGTTGATGAACTTACTCCATATGTTGAGCGTCAGGATTGGGCGACACTCCGCGAAGACTTAAAGACTACAGGCATTCGTAATTCAACACTGATGGCACTGATGCCAGCTGAAACATCTGCACAGATTTCTAACTCTACAAACGGTATTGAACCTCCACGCAGTTATGTGTCTGTGAAGCAATCAAAGCATGGTGTTCTAAAGCAGGTTGTTCCAGGTATTCATAAATTAAAAAATAAATATGAACTACTATGGGATCAGCAATCTCCTGAAGGATATCTAAAGATTATGGCAGTTCTACAGAAATATATCGACCAAGGTATTTCTGTGAACACATCGTATAATCCTGTATTCTTTGATGATGAAAAAATCCCAATGTCATTAATGTTGCAACACTTAATTATGTTCTACAAATACGGTGGTAAACAATTGTATTATTTCAATACATATGACGGTCAAGGAGAACTTGATGTAAACAAGTTAATGGATGAACCATTAGCACAATCAGAATTAGATGATGATGCAGCTTGCGATAGTTGCGTAATTTAAGAGAGAGTAAAAATGTCAGTATTCAATTCACAAAACAAAGCAGACCACACTAAAGCACTAGCATTCATGGATCCTAGTGGTGGGGTTACTATTCAGCGTTATGATATGCTAAAGTATAAACAGTTTGACAAACTAACAGATAAACAGTTGGGTTTCTTTTGGCGTCCTGAAGAAGTAGATGTAACTAAAGATTCAAACGACTTTAAAAATCTAACAGACCATGAGCGTCATATCTTTACATCAAACTTAAAGCGTCAAATTCTATTAGACAGTGTGCAAGGTCGTGCGCCAACAGAAGCATTTGCACCACTAGTATCTATTCCAGAACTAGAAGCGTGGATCCAAACTTGGACATTTAGTGAAACGATCCACTCTCGTTCATATACTCATATTATTCGTAATGTTTATGCTGATCCATCAAAAGTATTTGATGAAATGATGGATATTGAAGAAATCTTAGATTGTGCTGATGATATTTCAAAGAACTATGATGAATTAATTCAAATGGCAGGTTACTATAACCTACTGGGTTCAGGAACACATACTGTCAATGGTAAGAAAATTAAGATTGACGAATATGAAATTAAGAAGTCACTTTACAAAACTCTAATGAGTGTAAACATCTTAGAAGGTGTGCGTTTTTATGTTTCATTCGCTTGTTCTTGGGCATTTGCTGAACTAAAGAAAATGGAAGGTAATGCTAAGATTATTAAACTTATTGCCCGTGATGAAAACCTACATTTGGCAAGTACACAAACTCTACTAAAACTTCTACCAAAAGACGATCCAGATTATGAAAAAATTGCTGTAGAAACAGAAGAAGAATGTGTCAAAATGTTTGTTGATGCGGTAGAACAAGAGAAGGCATGGGCAAACTATTTGTTCAAAGACGGATCAATGATTGGACTTAACGCACAATTACTTGATGATTACATTGAATGGATTTGCTGTAAGCGTATGACAGCAGTTGGACTAAAATGTCCATATCAAACACCACAAGCTAACCCACTACCGTGGACGCAAAAGTGGATTGCTGGAGCAGAAGTGCAAGTTGCTCCTCAGGAAACTGAGATTTCGTCTTATGTTATTGGCGGTGTTAAGCAAGATGTTGACACGAATACATTTGGTGGAATGTCGCTATAAAAAATGAAAACATTTATATTATGTATGGGGGCGCAAAAATCTGGGACAACTTGGTTGTATTCACAATTGTCCCAGCTTCCCAACTTTCAACCTGGTCTTAATAAAGAATATCATGTTTTAAG
>Ga0181566_10005149_pt1 | contig 10549 bp, 10 predicted proteins | sample 101ome_15_FD_133762 | JGI IMG/M metagenome (GOLD analysis project Ga0181566, IMG submission 133762) | Coastal salt marsh microbial communities from the Groves Creek Marsh, Skidaway Island, Georgia - 101402AT metaG (megahit assembly) | ecosystem: Environmental > Aquatic > Marine > Intertidal... | reverse complement strand
TTCATCAATCAAAAGTTTAATCTTTGGATTGAGGTAGTTTTTACCCGGTTTAATCTCCGATATCTTTTGATTATTCCAATATATTTTGCAATCCTCTTTTAATTCTAAAACATCAGGATTTTGAATTATTTCATTAATTTTTGAACTTAATTCATCTTTCGCTCCACTCCTTGCAGCTTTCTTCAACGATTTAATATCTGTTTCAAGATTACTTTGAGAATAATTAAGCTCTATTTTTAATCCATTAATTTTTCCGATATAATGATCATTAATAAATATTTCATTATTTTCAGATATTTGAGTATTTAATTTTATATCTTGTTTAAGACCTTTCGATAAAACACTTATTCTTTTGTCTACAAAACTTTTAGAAAGTTCTTCATGTAATTTTTCTGATAATTTGTCCTCAATATCTTTCGTTCTCGCTATCCAAAAATCTGAATTCTCTACCCAATTTCTTTTATTAGAAACGTATGACCAAGTACGAACATATGAAATTCTATTAGCAATACTATCAATATTTCCTTCAAAGTTATTTAAAGAAGCAAGTTGGTTCTTCATCCACTCATTTGTTATCTTTCCTTTATCTGATGATAAAAAATTAAATACTTTAGAAATAATGTCGATGTGCTCATTATATGAGCTTTTTGTAAAATCGGGTATTTGGCAGCATTCCCATAAAAGTTTTACAAAATACTCTTCATTTTTAATCTTAATATTAGATTTTTCAGAAATAAGAAATTTGAAATTATTTTCATCTAATAAATCTTTATTTCTGACTAAATAATTACTTTGAGGTTTTTGGTTAAGAGTTTGTAAAAGATTTTCATAAGAAGAAAAATCTAAATTGCTATTTCTCCAATAAATATTTACAACATCATCAAATTTATGTGTTTCTAATTTTTCTATTTGTTCATCTGTTAAACTTTCACAATTACCTGTTGTTCCAAAAGAACCGTTGTTCATATATCTTCCTGCGCGACCACTAATTTGACCTATTTCGCTATCTCTTAAATTTCTAATTTTTTTCCCATCAAATTTTTTTAATCCACTAAAATAAACATGATCAATATCCATATTAATACCCATTCCAATCGCATCAGTAGCAATTAAAAAATCTACATCACCTGATTGATACAAGTCTACTTGAGCATTTCGAGTTTTTGGACTAAGTGATCCCATCACAACAGCTGCTCCGCCTTTTTGTCTTCTTACAAATTCAGCTAGTGCGTAAACATCATCGACAGAAAATGCAATAATTGCACTTCTTGGATTAATTCTAGATATTTTTTTATAACCAGAATAAGTAAGCTTTGACAGTCTATCTCTATAAACAAAGCTAGTATCTGGAACTAGTTTTTCTATGAGACTTTTTATTGTGTCTGAACCTAAAAAAATAGTTAAACGATCTCCTCGATAATTAAGTAATCGATCTGTAAAAATATGACCTCTTTCAGGATCAGCGCACATTTGTATTTCATCAATTGCAGCAAATTCAAAATTAATATCAAGAGGCATAGACTCTACTGTGCAGAGATAATAATCTGCATTGGGAGGAATAATTTTTTCTTCACCAGTAACAAGCGCAACGCGATTAACTCCAATTTTTTCTACAACTTTGTCGTAAACTTCACGCGCTAATAATCTCAAAGGAAAACCAATTACGCCATTTGAGTGCTGAAGCATTCTTTCTATAGCTAAAAAAGTTTTTCCTGTATTTGTGGGTCCTAAGATTGCTAAGATTTCTGGTTTCATTTTCTAGTAGTTCATTTTTTTGGACACACTATATTTTGATAATGCTCAAGAACAAATTATGGATAAAAAGGGACCGAATCAACCTTTAAAATGTTCTCATTTAAAAGGTCTTTTAATACTCAAAAGAAGTAACGATTTTTTTTTCAGATCAGTAACTGTTTTAGCAATTGGCATTATAATGACTTTTTTCATTGGCCCAAAAGCATGAATTAATTTTTTTTTATTTAAAGCAATTGCAACATGACCTTTCCAAAATAATAGGTCACCTTTTTTAATCTTTTTTAAATTAATTTTTTTTTTAAAAAATTTTATTTGGTCTTTACTATCTCTAGGACATAATTGACCACAATTTTTCATTAATTCTTGTACAAGACCAGAGCAATCAATTCCATCAGGAGTGTTTCCACCCCAAACATATTTTGTATTTAAAAAATTTTTTACATTATTAAGGTAGTTTTTTTTTTTTAAAAAAGCTTTAATTAGTTCATTTTTTTTTATCCAATAATTTTTGTATTTAGCAAAATTATTCTCTTCTAGACCTGTATTAATTTTTGAATTGAAATAAATAAACTTATTAGTTTTAAATTTGATATTGGGAGATGAATATAAAAAAGCTTTTTTAACATTAATTTGACTATTTTTTGAGATAACAAATTTTTTAAAATCTATTTTTTTTACCCAGCCTTTATATTTATCATTTTCACAATAACCATAAGCATATTTTTTTTCACTTTTCTTTTTGGTAAAATTTTCGCCTAATAAAATTTCTTTTAGCTTTTCTGATTTTGGATTTGCACTTTTAAAAAGGGTGGATTTATTTTTTATGCATTCAAGTTTCATATTAATTAGTTTTATAACATTTTTTGAATCTGATGAGTTATGACTTCTTTTAAATACAAAAAGTTAGATTTTAAAATTTCCCATACAATTTCTAACGTTTCAAAAAAATAAATTAAATTAGGATATTTTAATAAAATAAATTTTTTATAAACTAATGAAAATCCAATTGAAATGATAATAGTAAAAATAAAAAAATAAAATAAAAAAGAAAAATTTAATTTTTCTTTTTTAACTTTAGTTTCAATATTTTTTTTTGTTAATACTGATGGATTAACATCTTTCCCAGGATTATTGCCAAACTCTTGATACCACTCCTGATTACACACTTCACATTGAACGTCTCTTCCCGGAAAGATAACTTCTGTCTCAGGAATTTTAAACTTGAATTTTTTACATTTGCATTCAATAATCATTTAAATATTCTATTTATTAATGTTAGAATTTTCAAATATAGACTCTACCATATTAATTCAAGTTATTCTGATTTTCTTAGCGGGCGGAATTGTTAAAGGTGTTATTGGTGTTGGTTTACCTACTGTTATTTTAACTTTATTAAGTTTTTTATTTGATATCAAAGATTCAATTTCAATTATTCTATTACCAATTATTTTTACGAATCTTTATCAGATGTTAGATGGAAAAGAGTTAAAAAAAATAATTTCTGAAACAAAATATTTTTTACTTTTTTCAATTATTTTTATTTTTCCAGGATTTTATTTTTTGACTATTCTAAAGTCTAAAACGATACTAATCGTATTAGCATCTTTATTAATTGCTAATTCCTTGCTTAATTTATTTAAGATTATTATAAAATTTAAGTCTTATAAAAAACCAATCTTCCAAGTAATTGTAGGATCTTTTACTGGCTTAACTACAGGTGTTACAAGTATTTACACGATGCCATTTATTTTTTTAATACAATCTCTAAATTATCCAAAAAATAAGCTCATTCAATTAATGGGTTTATCTTTTTTTATTTTTTCTTTTACTCAATTTATTCTATTTTATTCGAATGGAATGATTGATAACAATAAAATCATATTATCCATTGCGGTATGCTTGCCAATTTTGTTTGGGGTTTATTTAGGAAATGTATTAAGAAAAAAAATAAGCGAAAGTTTATTTAAAATCCTATTCAACTATATGCTAATGATTATGGGCTGCTTGTTAGTTTATAAAGTTTTAAACTAAAGATAGTCTATTTTTTTGAGAGATTTCTTGCTTCACTTAAAGATATTTTTCCATCTTTATTAGCATCTGCTTTTTCTAGTTCTTCTTTTGAAATTTTGCCATCTTTATTAGTATCAAGTTTTTTTTTTATTTCATCTCTTTCAGCTGCAATCTTTGCTCTAGCTTTTTTTTGTGCTGCTACAACTTTTTTTCTAAAATCATCTTGTTCTTTCGGAGTGATTTTTCCATCTTTATTTGCATCAATTTCGTTAAAGCGTTTTTCAGCAAATTTTTTATAATTTTCAATGAATTCACTTTTAGTAATTGTTTTAGCTACTGACTTTACGATTGAAGTAGAACAAATAAAAAAAACTAATAAGATTGATGATAATTTTAAAAATTTCATGGCTTTCCACTAACATTATATGCAAGTCGAGTAAATTAAACTTTCTGTCTTTTTAGGTATTTTATTAAAAATATTACCGGCAAACCCAATATGGCAGTGAAAATAAAGAATTGCGGATATCCCATAAAGTCGACAAGCGATCCAGCATAACCAGCAATTAATTTAGGAACAAATAACATTAGTGAGCTAAATAATGCATACTGCGTGGCTGTAAATTTTATTGAAGTAATCGAAGATAAATAGACCACAAAAGCCGCACCAGCAAATCCGCTTGCAACATTATCGGCTGTTATAATGAGAGCAAGAAAAAATATATTTTGATCTATTATTGCTAAAACCGCAAAGAGTACATTTGTAAGAGCAGCAATAATTGCTCCAAAAAATAGACTATTGTAAGTACCAAATCTAATTGAGAATAATCCTCCCAAAAAACCACCAATAATTGTTGCGATTAAACCAAAAAATTTAGAAAAAGTTGCTATATCTTTAATTGAATAACCTTTTTCTAAATAAAAAATATTTGCCATAACGCCCATTACAACATCAGCAATTCTGTATAACCCTATTAGAACCAGGATAGTTAAGGCTAGTTTTTTATATCTCGATAGAAAATCGGTTATTGGATTTAAAAAAACTTTCGAAGCATGTTTTTTTGGCAATAACTGAACTTTTTCTAATATTAATAAAGTTAGTAAAGCACAGCCGAAACTGAATAATATTTTTAATATATTAAATAGAAAATTATAAAAATTATTTAAATTTTTAATTTCTGGAAAATTTAAAAAACTAATGAAGAAAATAACTATTGATAGAATAGTTGAAAAAGTAAATTTTAGCTGGTCCGATGATTTGATACTTTTTTTCTTTATATTTGGTTCTTTAAGCATAAGTGTACAAAAAATTCCAACAAGCATAAAGCATGAAATAATTCGGTATACTTTTTGCCAAACATTTAAGTCATAATTTTCTGCACCCAAATAAGATGCCAACCACAAACTTCCGGCTCCAGAAAAAATCATGGCGAGTCTATAACCAGCCAAATACATTGCAGATAAGGCTCCTTGCTTTTTTTCAGGCGCAGACTCAATTCTAAATGCATCGATAATTATATCTTGTGTGGCACTAAAAAAAGCAATTAATACAATTGAAAATGCCATATAATTTAAATTGTTATTTGGATTAGAAAAAGAGGCAGAGCAGATTGCTAAAATTAATAATATTTGAATTAAAATTAACCATGATTTTCTATGACCTAATTTTTTGATTATGGGCAATTGATAATTATCTATAATTGGGCTCCATAAAAATTTAAATGTATACGCAAATCCTGCCCAACTAAATAAAGTTACCGTACTTCTTTGTATTCCAGCTTTAACTAGCCAGACTGATAGGGTGGAAAAAACTAACATTAAAGGAAGACCAGCTGAAAAACCAAGACCCCCCATTAATAAAGATTCTTTTGAAAAAAATATTTTTAAGTTCTTAACCATTAAAGATTATGAAGAATTTAAACTAGTTTATTTTATTTTAAAGGTGCTGGACTATCACTTTTGCTATTTAAAAAAGCAATGATATTAGCTCTATCCGAGTCTTTTTTTAAACCTGCGAAAGCCATTTTAGTTCCCTTTAAATATCTTGTAGGTTTATGAAGGAAACCATTTAATTCTTCAAATGACCAATTTTTACCATATCCTGAAAGTGTAGCAGAGTATTTAAATCCATCCATACTTCCAACTTTTCTATTAACGACACCCCATAGAGCTGGACCAATTTTATTTGCACCGCCTTTATCTACGCTGTGACACGCTGCACATTTTTTAAAAACTTTTGCACCAGACTCAATTGATGCTGAAGCTAACATCGGAGTAATAGGAGCTAATTTTTTTTCTTCTTTTTTACCAGAAGACGTTGCAGCTGCTTCTACTTGAACGCCTTCAATTACATAAGCTGCTTTTTTTGGTTTTTCTACGTGGTATATAGAATTACCAAGCTCTTTAATTCCAATAAATACCAGTGCCGTAGTAAGTATTGCTGCAGCTATTTTATTAAATTCAAAACTATCCATTACTAATAATATGAATTCATATATTATTTTTTGTAGTATTTAGAGTATAAAAAAAGTAACTGATGTCGCACTAAAATGATGAAAACAGCAATAATTATCCCTAGTCATTTAAAAGCTAAGCGCTTACCCAATAAACCTTTGCTAGAAATCAACGGTAAGCCAATGATTTTGCATGTATGGGAAAGAGCAAAAAAATCTAAAATTGAAGACGTTTTTGTAGCAACAGCAAATAATGAAATTGCAGATTTAATCAATTCAGTTGGAGGTAATGCGATTTTAACAAGCGAACATCATACAACTGGCACTGATAGAATTAATGAAGCTAGAGAGAAATTAAAATTAGATCATGAAATTATAGTTAATGTTCAGGGAGATATGCCAAATATCAATCCCGAAACAATTAATTTATTAAATAATTTTATGATTACTAATCCAAATGCTCACGCTTCAACTGTTGCAGGCGATGTATTGGAAAAAGAATGGTTAGATCCAAATGTTGTTAAAGTTAAAACTTTAAAAAAACTAGAAGTTAATCAGTTTTTACCCGCTAATGATTTTAATAGAAATTTTAAAAAAGATGAAAGTTTTATTTATCATCATATTGGTTTATACGCATATACTTCAGGTTTATTAAAATCTTTTGTCTCTTTGGAAAAATCATCTAATGAAAAAAGTAGAAGTTTGGAGCAAATGAGATTATTAGATAATAACTATAATATTTATGTAGGGTACACAAAAGACATGCCCTTGAGCGTTGATACACAAGAAGATTTAGAGGAAATAAGAAAAATTATATGAAGCAAAAAATTGCAATTCAAGGAGAGCTTGGTTCCTATTCTCATTTAGCGGCAACTAAGATTTTTAAAAATTTAGAAGTAATTACATGTAAGACTTTCGAGGATGTTTTTTTAGCAGTCAAAAATGATAAAAATATTAAGACTGTAATACCGATAGAAAATTCCATTGCTGGAAGAGTGGCTGATGTTCATTATTTATTACCAAAATATAAACTAAATATAGTAGGTGAATATTTTAATCAGATTCATCATTGTCTTTTATCAATTCAGGAAGCTAACATTTCTGATATTAAAATAGTGAAAAGTCACGCTCATGCAATTGGACAATGTCAAAATAAAATAAACAAATATAAGTTTTCAACTATTATTGAAGCAGATACTGCTGGAGCAGCTAAAAAATTAAAAGAAGATCCAAAAAAAGATATTGGAGTTATTGCTTCAGAACTTGCCGCTGAAATATATAATTTAAAAATATTAGAAAAAGGCTTTGAGGATATTTCAGGTAATACTACAAGATTTTTAATAATGTCCTCAGATAAACCTGATAAAGAGATGACTTATGATAAGTCAAAAAAATATCTAACAACTTGCATTTTTAAACTTAAAAGTATCCCTGCGGCTTTATATAAGTCTTTGGGAGGATTTGCAGAAAATGAGGTAAACTTAACTAAGCTTGAAAGTTTCTCAGTTAGCAATTCTTTTGATCAAGCTTTATTTTATTTAGATATTGAAGGACATTTTTTAGAAAATAAAGTTCAAGCATCTATTGAAAAATTAAAAGAGCACACAGAAACAATAGATATTTTAGGAGTTTATGAAGCTTCTAATTATCGATTTGCTAATTAGTCCACAGAATCTATCCTGTAGATTTTAGATTATCTTGTTATATTAAGAACTTGGGGAATTGGTAGCAGGTGGATGTTGCGCTAATCCGGTCAGGTTCGAAAGAAAGCAGCCGTAACGTTGATTTTTCAGGTTGTTATTCAGTTCCCCGTTAAAGGAAAAAATGAATAAAAAACCATTAGCTTTAAAATACAGACCTCAAAAATTTAATGAGTTGATTGGTCAGGAATCAATGGTTTTATCTATAGAGAATGCCATAAAGTTTAACCGTGTACCGAATGCTTATCTGCTCACAGGTATAAGGGGTACAGGTAAAACAACAACTGCTCGAATAATTGCTAAAGCAATAAATTGTAACCACGATTTTTCAAAAGATGTAAAGTGTAACGAAGGAGAACACTGTCATTGTGAGTCAATTACAAACTCAAACCATATCGATATTTTAGAAATGGATGCTGCATCAAAGACAGGGGTAGATGATGTAAGAGAAATTTTAGAAGCCGCCAAATATCATCCATCGAGTGCAAAATATAAAGTATTTATTATCGATGAAGTTCATATGTTATCAAAACAAGCATTTAATGCTTTATTAAAAACTTTAGAAGAACCGCCACCTCACTTAAAATTTATTTTGGCAACTACTGAAGTAAAAAAAATACCTGTAACTGTATTATCTAGATGTCAAAGATTTGATTTAAGAAGAATTAAGGTTGATGAAATGATAGGTTTTTTAAGGAAAATTTCTGATCAAGAGAGCGCCAAGATAGATGAGAAGTCGTTAGCATTAATTGCAAAATCGTCTGAAGGTTCAGTAAGAGATGCTTTATCAATATTAGATCAAGTTATTATTACTTATAATTTAAATGAAGAAACTGTAACTGAAGATAAAGTTCGTTCAATGCTAGGTCTTGCTGACCAATCTAAAATTATAGATCTGATGAAATTAATTGTTGAAGGAAATCAAAAAGAATCCCTTCAATCTATTGAGGATATATTTGATATAGGAGCTGATCCTAAGCTGTTAATGCATAGTCTTTTAGAAATTTGTTATTTGATGAATAGAACTAAAGTTTTAGGAAAAATTCAAAATGATTTAAATATTTCAGAAAGTGATGCGGAAAAAATCGAAGAGTTAGTTTCGAGTATTGATATTACCTACCTTACAATGCTTTGGCATTTTTTACTTAAAGGTTTAGAAGATTTAAATTTATACCCAAATCTTCATATGGCTTTTCAAATGGTTTTATCAAGAATTTGTCATTTGAAAAATATGCCTGATCCACAAGAAATTCTTTTGCATTCAAATGAAAGTCATGAAGATATAAATTATAACTCAACTGAAAAAAAAGAATACACTTCAAACGAGGGCAAGACTCAAATCAAAAATATAAGTCAAGAGATAGAAAAACCAAAAAAAGATCTTAACGAACAAGTTATGACATCTAATATAAAAAGTTTTGAAGATCTTGTTCAGCTTGCAGAAAACAAAAAAGAAATTCAAATTAAATACGATTTAGAGAGAAATGTAAGACTGGTTAATTTTTCAGAAGGAAAAATTGATATTGCTTTTAATGAAAAACTATCAAAAGATTTTATCAAAAATTTAACTTCAAAACTTTTAGAGTGGACTGGAAAACGCTGGATTATAACATTATCAAAAGATACAGGATCAGAAACAATTTATGAAAAAAAAACACAATTAAAAAATAAACTATTTGATGAGGCAAAAAAATCAGAGGTGTATAAAAAAATGTTAGAAGCCTTTCCAGATGCTGAACTGGTTGAGGTTCGACCTAAAAAAGAAGGTGAAGAGTAATGGACTTTAGCAAAATGTTAAAACAGGCCCAAGAGATGCAACAAAAAATGATGGAGGCCAAAGATTCTTTAAAAAATGTTACAGCAGAAGGAGTATCTGGTGGTGGCGCTGTAAAAGTTGAAATGAATGGTCATTTTGAAGTTGTTTCTGTGAATATTAATCCAGAAACTTTAAAAGAGGAAAAAGTTGTCATCGAAGATTTAATTGTTGCAGCAACAAATGATGCAAAAAAAGCAATTGAAAGCAAAACACAAGAAGAAATGTCAAAATTAACTGGTGGTATTAAATTGCCTCCAGGGTTTAAATTTCCATTATAAATGAAATTTTCTGAGCCTACTTTAGACGATTTAATTAATTTAATTTCTAGACTTCCTGGTTTAGGACCAAAATCAGCCAAAAGAATTGCCCTGTATTTGTTAAAAAACAAAGACAATTTAATGAAACCACTTGGTGAAACATTGTTAAATGCCCATTCAGTTATTGAAAGATGTAAAATTTGTGGAGCTATTAAATCCTCAGAAGTCAATTGTACGATTAATAAATGTTCTTATGGAAATGAAAAATATGATCAATTATGTATTGTTGAAAATGTTGCAGATATGTGGGCAATGCAATCTACAAATATATTTAAAGGATATTACCATATTTTAGGTGGAACACTTTCTGCTCTAAATGGATCAAATCCAGATTCTCTTTTAATTAATTCTTTAATTGAACGTATTAAAAAAAATTCCATCAAAGAAGTAATTATTGCAACATCTGCAACAATAGAAGGTCAAACTACAGCGCATTATATTAAAGATACTTTAAAAGATTTAGATATCAAAATCACCAAACTTGCTCATGGGTTACCAGTT
>Ga0181566_10005145_pt1 | contig 10553 bp, 11 predicted proteins | sample 101ome_15_FD_133762 | JGI IMG/M metagenome (GOLD analysis project Ga0181566, IMG submission 133762) | Coastal salt marsh microbial communities from the Groves Creek Marsh, Skidaway Island, Georgia - 101402AT metaG (megahit assembly) | ecosystem: Environmental > Aquatic > Marine > Intertidal... | reverse complement strand
GAAACATGTAGAGAAATTAATAATTGGAATCTAATAAATGTAACAAATCTAGATTATTTATTTGCTGGCAAAACTCAATTTAATTGTAATATTGGAAATTGGGATATTAGAAACGTAACTAGTATGAAAAATATGTTTGATGGAGCAACATTATTTAATCAAAGTATTGCAACATGGAATATTGCTAATGTTACAGATCTAAGTGGCGTTTTTCGCAATGCTACTTTATTTAATCAACCAATTAATAATTGGAATACAAAAAAAGTTACTACAATGGCAAATCTATTCAATGGAGCCTTAAACTTTAATCAATCACTAAACAGCTGGGATGTATCAAATGTAAAAAATATGAATTTTTTATTTGCAAATTTAAGCACACTTTCTATTCAATTTTCAGACTGGACTATAACAAATGTGACATCCATGGATTATATGTTTGAAGGTGTAAAGACATTTTCAACAAGTATTCCAACGATTAATACCTCAAAAGTAACAAGTATGCAGGGATTATTTAAAGACTCTCACATCCCCTCTCAACTTAAAAATCAAATTGAATTATGGGATGTTTCATTAGTTACTAATATGAGCCGTATGTTTGAAAATATTCCAACATTTAATTTAAAAATAACTCAATGGAACACAAATAACCTCAATGATATAAGTTATTTATTTTCAGGGGTACAACACTTTGATAATTCAATTTCGACATTAAATATTTCTAATGTTCAAACACTTGAAGGTGTTTTTAGCGGTTGTAACTTATTTAACCAGTCAATCAATGCATGGGACACATCAAATACAACATCTATGAAAAAATTATTTAATGGCGCAACAAGCTTTAACCAAAGCTTATCTGGGTGGAATACTCAAAATGTAGAAACTATGGATAACATGTTTGCCTTTGCAATTAATTTCAACCAAGCAATTAATACTTGGAATATATCTAATGTAACAAGCATGTCAGGAATGTTTCAATTTACAAATAATTTTAATCAACCATTAGACTCATGGAACACATCAACGGTGACGGACATGTCATTTATGTTTAATCAATCAACAAATTTCGACCAAGATATTTCTTCGTGGACAGTAACAAACACAACTCTATGTAATACATTTTCTAGTAATCTTTCAGCTACAAATAAACCATCATTTACAAACTGCAGTACTGATTAATATATCATTAAAAAGAACACTAAAATTTAAAGTTTTTTAATAGCTTTTCTTTTTCTTGATTAAACTTTTCTTGAGCTTGTTGCTGTAATATCTTTTGGGCTTCATTTTTTTGTTGTTGTAACTTATCAAAGGCTACTTTTTTTAGTTTTTCTCTCAATTGATCACTATCCTTATCGAGTAATTCTATAGTTTCAATCATCTGATTAATCTTACCCTCATCTGCATCAAAACGCTTTAAATTACTAGACTTTTGTTTACTCATTTGTGCAATTAACTTAGTCTTATCTTTTTGCAATCGTGATTTTAATGCTTTATTTAATTGAGTTAACCGCTGTTGTTTTTGCTGAGCTATAATGGAATTAAATCTATTTTTTACATTCAAATCTAAATTTGATGAGACTGCTAGTTTTGGTGCGACTAAGCGCCCTGATAATTTCGTTGTTATTAAGACATCGGGAGAATTTTTTAATACCTGATACACAAGCCCTGGCAATGATACACTTTCAATATTATTTGCAGTAACAGAAATATTTGATACAGAACTTAAAATTGTTCCAGTCAGCCCTGAATCTTGATTGATTATCGTAGCTGTTACTTCTTGAGTTGCTGAATGTAATCTTACCGCTTGATTTTGCTGAGAAATGATTAAAAACGAATTTAATTTACTTGGCTTTAGATCTAAATTATACGTCTGAATTAAAGCATTTTTACTATCATTCAATTCAAAAATAGCAGATATTTTTTTTGAAGGATCCTCATACAAAATCTCAATTGGCTTACCGGTAAGTTTTGGATTAGATGACAAATTACTTAAAGAGCCAGTCATACCGTTTAATTTACTAGAAAAGGCACTATGCTTTATCCATAGACGAGGTAAAGAAAGAGGTGTATCAAAGTTAAAATAAATGCCCTCAAGATCGTTGTTAGATTTAGAATCAGGTGTAGTTTTTGTAAGATTTTTTATAACTCTTGTTGCAAAAGTCATCCATTTAATATAGGTTTCTAACGTATGTGATAACGTTGAATTTAATAACGTGTCAGATAGGTTATTGGATGAATATGTACTAAATTTAAACGTTTTCTTTATACGTTCATAGTCTTGTTTATAGTATGTATCTAAGCCTGAAATTTGATTTTTTTGATTTTTATAAACATCATGTAGCTGAGTCTTTTTATTAGACACACTGGTCTTAAGATCGAAAGCATTACGTTTTAAACGTTGTAATTCCGTTTTTATACCTACCACATCTTCCAGAGTGGACTCTTGAAACGACGCTTTTATTTTTTCAACTGCAATAGTTATTTCATCATATTGTTTTTGTTCATTTTCTAAAGAAACAATAGCCTCAATCGTTTGCTTATCAGTATTAAATTGCTCTTGAATTTGCTTTATTTTTTCTTTACTTGATAACTCTGTCTGATCAAGTAATGATTCGATAGATTCTTTTGCTTGAGATAGATCTGATGCTGATTTTTCTTCCTTAATATCCTCATTAGAAGATGTGTTTTCTAAAATACGTTCATCTTTATTTACTGCAATTGATTCTGAAGATTTATTCTTTTTAGAAAGAATCTCCTCAGATATCTTTTCTTTTTTATCTATTTTACGCGGTGTGTTTGAGTCTAAGCCAATAATTTCAACCGTATCAATAATTAAACGCCGATTCAACAATTCAAATAAATCAATAGAAAATGCTAGATAATCAATATCTAAGTAATTACGATCAGATCGAGAACTATCAATAACATTTAAATCATTTATAGCAATTCGTAAAGGACTCCATTGGATAGATGTCTTATTAATTTCTACAGAAGATTGAAAAATTTTTTCTAATGAAGCTATTAAACGAGATTCGATAATCCCATTTAAAAAAAAGAAATAAAATCCACAAAAAAGCCCCCCAAAAACGCCTAATACAACAAAAGCTTTTTTACGAATCATGCTACCGCTCTTACAATAGAATAAACCCAACGACCAAACTTACTTAAACGTAATAATTTAAACAAAGGGTGAGATTCTATTTTTTGCTTCCATCGAACACGATATAAAACAATTGCTTTTTTTAAACCAAAAATTAATGGCAAACAAAGTATCAAACCAATCATATAAAATCCACACGTTATCGAATGATGAAAATTAAGTAAAGACAAAATAGGTGCATTTGTTAGCCATGTCCAAAAACCTAATAGCATGGGCTCTGATAAAAAAAATACTCCCAAAAAATGAGCAATTCCAGTCATAGCATATGACAGTAACGATCCAATTGAAAATCCAAAAAAACCTGCAATAAAGCTAATAGAAAATAACGAAAAGATAATTAAAAAAAATCCATGGTAAATACTATTTAAATCCGGAAGCCCAATCATTACCCCAAATGCAAAACCAATACTTAGTGAATAGGGTGATTGATTTGATTCTAAAAGTTTTATAAATCGAACTAATAACTTTAAAATAATTACTGTCATATCAATTAACTCTTTACTATCTAAGTAATTTTTAAGACTTAGTTTATCACACGATAACCACTATGAATATAAATCAAAGTATCAAACCAAAGGATCTGGGCATACAGGAATTATTTGAAAAGGATTAATCATCGAGTGACTATAGTAATAATGTCGAATAATATGATCAAAAAATGTTGTTTGTTTGATTGCAGGAAAATCATACAACTTTTTAATATAAGCATATAAATGGGTATACGATCGCAATTGCCTTAAATTACATTTAAAATGTGTATGATACACACAATCAAAGCGTAATAATGTGGGAATTAGACGAATATCCGCTTCCGTAAGTTCATCGCCAATAAGATAGTCATTGGTCTTAAAATGATTTTCTAAAAAATCTAACGTATTAAATAATACTTTAACAGCATCATCATAAGCCTTTTGCTGTTGGGCAAAACCAACTTTATACACTCCATTATTAATATCATGATAAATACGCTCATTAATAGTATCGATATCTAATTGATGAGCCTTAGGATAAAAATCTAGCATATTTCCCGTTAGATGATTAAACTCAGAATTAAATATCCTAAGAATTTCACTAGATTCATTATTAACAATCGTTTCTGTCTTTGTGTCATATAATACCGGCACGGTGACTCTTGCAGTACACTTAGGATCCGCATGCTGATACACACGATATAAATACTCATATCCATGAATATGATCGTTACTTGAATGAGCAACGTCATCCCCAAACTCCCACCCATGATCTAGCATATCAGGCTTTACTACACTCACAGAAATAAATGTTTCTAAATCTTTTAATTGTCTCATAATTAATGTTCGATGTGCCCAAGGACAAGCATAACTTACATACAAATGATATCGATTTTTTTCAGGTTGATAAATCGAATGGGAACTAGAAATTTGTTCTCTAAAAACAGAAACAGGTCGATCAAAAGCCCCGCGTTTATTAATAGAAAATGCACGTTCAGAAACCCAAACACCCTGATCTAAATGTCCCATAATAGTATCTTAATAAACCTATAATAAACCTACAAGAAAAATCTAATATTTCTATGGTGTAACAGGAGGAGGAGGAGGAGGAGGAGGAGGAGGAGGAGGAGGACAAGAAGCAGCAGCAGAAGCAAATCCTATGGTTACCTCTACCAGAGTCTGAGTTGATTTTTCTTTTGATTGATTAAATCTAGAATTACATACTATTCCAATTGCAGCGAAAAGAGCTACTCCAGCTAAAGAAAAGAGAAAAAGTGGCAAAATATACTCAGTTTTAATGCCTAAATTTGGTACGTCATTAGTTTTATTAACTATACTTGATACGTTAGTTGGATCAAACCCTGGTGGAGTTTCTGTAACATTTATCATAGATTCTTCAACCATCCCTATATCACTGTATATTTAAAACAGATCTAAGTATAAGAAATAATTAATACATTATCAAACTACAATAAAATTTTAGCTCGGTAATTCTCTTTAAACTAAGCTACCATACATAGATTTACGCCATACTGCATAACATAATTTCTAAAAATTAATAAACAAAAAAAACTCTTGAGACATTAAACATAATTTGAAGAAGATCATTCTTCTGCGCCTTTACAACACCAATAAAAACATACACAAGAATATACCACTAAAAATAAAATAACTATAGGAATATAATATTCAGCTTTGAAATCATCTTTAAGCGAAGGTAAAGTTGTAGGGTTTGTAACATTTGAACTATTTGTAGAAGAATTCAAACCACCCTTAAGAATTAAAGTCATACTATTTCAATCATTTGTAAGTTCTGTGCAATTAAACTAACTTTACTCAATTACTTCTAAAATTTATTTGAAATTAATTATATAAAAAATTATGGGTAAATACTACTTTTTTAAAATCCCTTATTTTAAAATACTTATTAGATTAGATAATTAATGACTTTTAAACAAAATTACTATAGCTAAAATTGAGCTTGCGGTAGTCCTATTAAATGTAAGTTTAATGAACCTAATTTACTAAAGACGCGAAGGTTCAGGTCTATTTGAAAAAAGAGGTTCATCTCCTATCAGAGTTTGAGGTGGAGGTGGAGAAGTATGAGTTACCAACAGATTAGGTGGAGATGGAGGCAAGTTTGTGTTCGTAGGAGACGTAGAGGTGTATTTGGGTTTACCGTTAGCACCTTGTTCACCAAACTCGCCAGGCTTATTGGTGGAGTTACCGTTAGCACCTTGCGCACCTGTTCGATCTGCACGCATATTATACTTACATTTAAGTAAACCAATAACAGTCCCTAAACATCCAATCAAAAAAAGGGCACCAATAAGAACTGGAAAAGCTATATCTGCTTGCTTTTCAGGTGTCTCTGTTACGCTTTTAGATGTATCTTTTTTGCCAATAGAATCTCCTAGAGCTTTTGTTGCTAAACCTAAACCTAACCCTGCTAACCCTATATTTTTAATACCCATACCCATATACTGCTCACCTACAAAATTAATTAAAATTGCAAAAATTATACAGTAAAAAAAGATAATTTTCCAATATTTTGAATCTCAAATTAAGATTAACTCTTTATGCAATAGATTTAATTTAATAGAAAGTTGCAATTCTATTGAGGGCTACAAATTATTAAATAAACCAAGGAGTTATGAATTTGAGTCTGGTACTGGATAGTATTTTATTCAAATTGCAAACAATATATTATTGTAGAAATTAATTCAAAATAATTAAAAATATGAGAGAAAAAAGTGATATTACAAATAAAATTCTGAGGCCTTTCATAAAATTACTTAGATTTAGCTTTTTTATTTAATTTCTATAACAAAAGTATCAAATCAATTATAATTTTCTTATGGAAAAAACAAAATGAATATTGTTTGGTTTAAAAAAGATTTAAGAATAACGGATCATGAACCCTTGTCTCATGCACTAAATCAAGGGCCTTTTATTGCATTATATATTTTTGAACCAGAATTATTTAATCACCATGATTATAGTTATCGTCATTTTTTATTTTTGAAAGATTCCTTAACTCAATTACACAGTGATTTAGAAAAACTTTCTATCTCATTAATTATTAAAATTGGTGATGCCCCTAAAATTTTTCATGACATTCATACAAACACCCCCATACAAACCATTTTTTCTCATCAAGAAACCGGAAATCAATGGACATTTAAGCGAGATAAAGCTGTACATAAATGGTGTAAAACACACCATATCACTTGGCTTGAATCTAAACAATTTGGAATTGTACGCGCTTTAAAAAACCGTGATGGTTGGTCAAAGCAATGGCATGCATTTATGAGTTCCCCTATCATTACTACGCCAAAAAAAACGGCCAATGCGTCTCAGATAATTTCTTCTCATTACATTGATGAGTTAGATACTTATGTAAAAAAAATTCCTAATCTTGATCTTCAAAAAGGTGGTAGTTCAAACGCTCATGCTTTATTAACATCATTTCTTGAATCGCGAGGTGCTCGCTATCATAAAGAAATGTCTTCGCCTGTAACGGCCTTTGAAAGCTGCTCACGTTTATCGCCTCATTTATCTCATGGAACTATTTCTTTAAAAACTATCTATCAAACCATTAATACACATAAATTAACTTTAAAATCACTCTCAAAATCAGAGCGAGGTACCTGGGTTGGCGCGCTGTCTGCGATCTTAGGACGACTTCGATGGCATTGTCATTTTATGCAAAAATTAGAAGATGAACCCAGTATAGAATTTAAAAACCTTCATCCTGCACATGACATGCTAGAAAAACCTTTAAATAACGAACTATTTGAAGCATGGAAAACTGGAAATACTGGATTTCCTATGATTGATGCATGCATGCGTGCTTTAGCAAAAACAGGTTGGCTTAACTTTCGAATGCGTGCCATGCTAACAAGCTTTGCTTGCCACCATCTTTGGCTACCATGGCAACCTGTAAGCCATTATTTAGCGCAATGCTTTACAGACTATGAACCGGGTATTCATTATAGCCAAATTCAAATGCAAGCTGGTTCTACAGGTATAAATACGATACGTATTTATAACCCAATAAAACAAGCATTAGATCATGACCCTCATTGCTTGTTTATTAAGCAGTGGATACCAGAACTGCTAGATAGTAAACCAGAATTAATTCATATAATTCATGAATCAAATTTATTTAATACTGATTATATACCAGCAATTATTGATGAAAAAATAGCTAGAAATCATGCCAGATCAGAATTATTTTCATTACGGAAATCTACATCATTTAAAAAAACTTCAGCAGAAATTGTAAAAAAACATGGAAGTAGAAAAAAAACAAACACAAACTCAAAATTAAAAAAAGAAAATTAAATTTAAAAATTTTTGATAAAAAAAACCCCTCATGATGAGGGGCTTTGTATACGATTCTAAAGCGTTGCTTAGAAATGAATCGCTGCAGAAATAACTGGTACTGGGATTATCCATAAACCAGTGTTAATTGATCCACCAATTGAAAAACTTTTGTTGAAGTAGTAGTCGTATCCCCATCCAACAAATGGAAAAACTAACCCACCAGTACCCCAAACAAAAAATGGAGTTGCAGCACCAGTTTCAACAGGCTTTTTATAGGTTTTAGAATGATATCCTAAATATTGCAAACTAAACCCTTTATAACCAATAAGTTGGTTGCTGTTGTTAAACTGAGCTTTGTTAATAGTTAAATACCAAGTTAAGTTATACTTTCCAACATTGTTTTTTGTTAACACTTCTGCAGATACAGCAGACGTACCAAGTAATAACGCAACAATCGCTCCAATAATAATTTTTTTCATATATCTTCTCCTTTATTTAATATAAATCTTATTATATTTTAATTCTTAAAAATTTTAAATAAAATTATTTTTTGGTAAAATCAAATTTGATGACACAGTTTAACTATTGGTATAGATTATTTTACAAAGATAAGTTTGTTGGATTTATGAAAGTTTTTGATACTAAACCTGAACTTTTTTCTATTGATAATTATGGCTGGAATACCACACCAATTTTATTTGACAAACGCTTTCGCTGGGCAGGAGTTTATGATCGAAATAATCTTCCTTTATTTGAAAATGATATTGTTGCTATCAGAACGACATTAAATCCACACCCAAAAAAAAATTATAAACTTATTTATGATAATAGCATTGATCAGTTTAATTTAATTGACTGTGAAACACAGGAACATTTGGCACTGTTTGCAGGAAATTTACAGTTAATTCAAAAGCAGGAAATGACATTCATTGGTACTGCAATATAATGGTATTGATGGGTGTCGAGGTGGCTGGATTTTAGCATCAATAAGCCATGAAAAATTAACATTTAAATTTCTCAAATCATTATCTGAAATAATAACAAATAACTTACTTATCATTGATATGCCTGTGATTTGCCCTGAAACAATTAAGGATTATCCACGAAATGAAGATAAACTAGCAAAATCTTATTTGGGAAATAACCATGCATCTATATTTTATGCACCTGTATACTCATGGTTATCTCAATCATTCTCAGAAATTAACCAAACCTGTCAAAACAACACTAAACCAAAATTATCCATCCAAAGTTATAATTTATTTAAAAAAATTATTGAATTACAATTACAAAAAAATACCTATCAGTTTATTGAAAGTCATCCAGAATGTGTCTTTAAACGTTACAACAACAACCGTAACCTTAATTCAAAAAAAACAATTGAAGGAATTAATCAGCGTGAAGAGATACTATCTCAACACCTTTCTCTTAATAACCTTCCATCGTTACATCCCTCATGTGAGATATTTTTTAAAAATCATAAATCTGTATGCACATATGATGATTGTCTTGATGCGTGTGTTTTAGCCATACTTAACTATGACTATCATATAAAAAACACACACCACTGTTTTGGGAAGCACGTTATCTATTAATATCCTGACATCGTGAACAAAAATGGGTTGTTTGAGCATTTTGAGGACGTTTAATTTTACTAACATCAGTTTTACATACACGGCATTTTTTTCGATTAAATACGTTAAACCAGGCATAATCTGCATGGCTGATCGCCAACTGATGAACCTCAACAAAGGCCTGAAGTATTCGATCATACTGAGCTGATGTTAAGCATCCAACCTTTAAAAAAGGATCACACCCTGCCCTCGCTAACACTTCACACGCTAAATAATTACCTAAGCCACTTGGCGCAACCGTCTGATCGAGCAACCACTGTTTTACCACTATTTTACGAGTTTTATAACGCAAAGCAATTTCATCAAATGACAAAAATTTTAAGGAGCTAATATCACTGGCTAAATCAAGATACTGCGGGGTTTGTTCAAATGGTTTACCAGGATAACAATATAATTTAGATAAACATCGCGTATCAAAATAATGTAAAGTATGTGATTCAAACTGCCATCGGAACCGACAATGCCTTGGGTTGGTTTTTGTTATTGGTAGTGAAAAAATAGAATATAAGCGTTGATCATAGGGGCAATTTTCCAAATGAGGAATTCCTGTAAATCGATAATGAAATACTATAGTCCCAGTATTAAATTCAAACCCTGTATACTTAGCTTTAACTTTTATCGCAAGTAAGGATTGATTTGTAATTAATGATTTTAATTTTTGAGGTGTGGCACCTGCTAAAATTCGCTCTCCTTGATTTAGAAAAAGAGAGGTTTGTAAACGCTGTCCAATTAAACCATATTCTTTTAAATAGTCTGCCATACGACAGACTTCGTAATGTTCTGGCATTAAGAGGTTAAAAACGTTTTTGCAACCACATCTTTGCGATACTTAAATAAGCCTTTATTTAAATGCTTTGCTACCAAATGGTATCCTAATGATCCAAAGATTCCCCAAGGCATTAACAAATGTACGGAATCTTTAATAATTGTTCCACCAGAATCTTCTTGAAATGTGTGTTCATG
>Ga0181566_10005144_pt1 | contig 10554 bp, 9 predicted proteins | sample 101ome_15_FD_133762 | JGI IMG/M metagenome (GOLD analysis project Ga0181566, IMG submission 133762) | Coastal salt marsh microbial communities from the Groves Creek Marsh, Skidaway Island, Georgia - 101402AT metaG (megahit assembly) | ecosystem: Environmental > Aquatic > Marine > Intertidal zone... | reverse complement strand
TCCAGCAATCGCTTCCTGAGAATTTCGGAATTATGGGATTTTAATTGGGACTGCTTAAAAGACAGGTGAGGGATGTTTTTTCCGGTTAATTTTTGAGAAACTTCATCGAGGTAGTTTCCTTCTTGTTGAAACTGATACTCGTTTGCAAAGATGAATGCGTCTTCTTTCCCAAGGATCTCAACGATTTCTTCCATTTTCCAAAGATAAAACCTTCCTTCTTCACCTTCACTATCAGCATCCTCTGCGGAGTAAAATCCTCCCAGTTTGGAGCTGAGTTTTCGCTGCACATAAGCTAATGTTTCCCTACAATTACGGAGATAAAAGGGGTCTTTGGTGATAAGGTAGCACTCGAGGTTAGCGATGGAAAAGAGAGCTTGGTCATAAAGCATTTTTTCGAAATGGGGCACCAACCACTTTGAGTCTGTAGAATAGCGGTGAATTCCATACCCAATTTGGTCATAGATTCCCCCATGTCTGATTTTTCTTAGAGTATTTTCGACCATATTTAAGGCATGTGTTTCTCCAGTTCTTTTGAAGTAACGAAGAAGAAAACTTAAAGTATGACTTGTTGGGAATTTGGGTTTATTTCCAAATCCACCAAATTCCTGGTCATAGTCTTTTTTGAGTGAACGGTAACAGGCATCCAAATGGGTGGAGTTTAAATCTCCGCCATTTTGAATGTTCTGTATCTCCTCCAAGCTTTCTATAATCGCTTGGCCAATTTCTTCTACTTTTTCTCTCTCCTCTTTCCAAACACGGGAAAAATGAGGCATCATCTGTAGCATTGAAGATTTTGGGAAATAGGTGCCTGCGAAGAAAGGAACCTTATCCGGAGACATAATGATAGTCGTGGGCCACCCGCCACTTCCAGTCATCATTTGCGTGACCGACATGTAAATATGATCAAGGTCAGGTCTTTCTTCGCGGTCTACTTTGATGCTTATATAATCTCGGTTAAGGAAAGCTGCAACTTCCTGATTTTCGAAAGATTCGTGTTCCATTACATGGCACCAATGGCATGTTGTGTAACCAATGGACAGAAAGATAGGACGGTCGAGTTTTTTTGCTGTTAAAAAAGCTTCTTCTCCCCAGGGGTACCAATTAATGGGATTTCTTGCATGCTGAAGTAAATAAGGACTGCTTGAAAAAATTAGCCGATTAAATTCTTCTCCACCATCAGATGGGAGTTTTTTGATTTCATCAGGAGAAGGAAGAGGTAGCCGAAGCGGTTTTTCGGGATAATGATCGGTAGTCTTAGTAATAGTTTTGCCGGAAAGACTATCCGGCGTGTTCTTCGGATTAGCAAAGGCTAAGCACTTGGCGAATAAAAGAAACAGGAGGAGAAAAGCTGAAAACTTTTCCTTGAAAATAAGCCTATTTTTAGAACTTACTTTCATAAGAAATATTTGGCAAATCTCCTAATCGAGTGAAATTATACTTTTTAGTTCTTCTACCCGTTTTTTGATTTCCTTAGTACCCGCTGACTCTAAACGATCACAACCAAATGCTTCAACGGTTAAACTAGCGGTACAGGTGCCATAGACCATTGCATCTTTAATCGCAGAAAAGTCAGTACGGTTGCGTGAGGCGAGTCGGCCGATCAGAGCTCCGGCAAATGAATCGCCTGCTCCGGTTGGGTCACGCAATTCGGTGACGGGGTAGGCTGGTAGGGCAAAAGATCCGTTTTCATGAAAAAGAATGGCTCCGTGTTCGCCTTTTTTGATGATCACAGTTTCAGGGCCCAGATCCCGAAGTTTTTGACCGGCCAGAATAATATTGGACTCTTCAGTAAGTTCCTCAGCTTCGGTATCGTTGATTACAAAAAGGCTTACTCTTTTGATTAATTCGAGTAGAGCATTTCTTTCGATTTCAATCCACAAGTCAATTGTGTCTGCTACAACGAAAGGGGAGCCTTCCAGTTGATCGAGAACATGCATCTGCAAGGCGGGATGGATATTTCCAAGCAGAACGAATTTGGAATCGAGATAGTTTTGAGGAAGATCCGGTCTGAATTTCTCAAAAACATTTAATTGGATGTCCAGGGTATCGCGACGGTTAAAGTTTTCATGATATTTTCCCTTCCAGAAAAAAGTGGGCCCACTGGAATCAACTTGTAGACCCTCCAAATCAATATCCCTGTTTCGTAAACGGGAGATGTATTCTTCTCCAAAATCGTTTCCGATAACTCCTACCATTCGGGGTTGAGCAAAATAGCTTGCAGCAAAGGAGCAGTAGGAGGCTGCACCTCCGAGAATACCTTCCTGTGAACCGTAAGGTGTAATAACGTTATCAAATGCGACTGATCCAACAACGAGGAGTGGCGCGGATTCAGGAGAGTCGGATGCGATTTTATCTACCATTTTCTAAGCCTATCTTAGGATGAAGACGGGTTCAAGATGCAACCTTTATTCAAAAAATAATATTAATGAAAATCGATTTAAAATTTACCCCAGATTTTTTCCATTAAAGCATAGGTTTTTGGATCATGCTCTTTCAATTCAGCACGCACAAAAGGGTAAAAGTCATTTACGCCAACATAGGATTCAGTCATTTCGGCGAAAAATTCTTTATGATTGGTGCGTGCGTAATGCTTGGTTTTTCCACCCCGAAATAACAGCACTTTTTCATAGAGCTTTTCCTTTTCCGTTCTTTGATATGCTGCCAGGATTTCTTTATGCTCAAAACCGAGGATCTGATCGTGATAGGCGTGTGCTAATTCGTGAAGGATGACATAGGGATGCTTTTGCCATGTGCTTCGCTTGAGGAGATTCTCGGCTCGCGGGATATGAACTCTTTTCTCAAGCGTCGGGTCGTACCCATTGCTGATTAACCAACCTTTGCTTGGATGGTATTGCATATTGGTTAGTTTGTGCTGTTTGTCTACGCGGATGGGGAGGGTTTGAAGAACTTTTACCCGATCCTCGGTCAAAAGAAATTTGATTCTTTGAAAATGATTGGAAAGGGCCTTTCTGATTTCACGAAAAAATGTGGCGTCGGATGATTCTGCAATCTCTGGATCCCATTCAATTTTCCACCCTTCCAGTGAAGAAATGATTGGTTCATGAAATTTTTTTTCTCCCAATAAATTAAGACCAAATAAAAATGGAATGATGAAAAGTATAAATTTCCAAGTACAGGTCATATCGTTTCAACTGTAGAAATTGGAAAAGTGCTGGCAAGGACAACTTGATCGTCAATTTCTATAAGAATGGAGTAATTACCAGGCTCTTCAAATTTCAGGCGATGTATGTCATTGATAAGGTTAATCCGGTGTTGAGGACCTGGAGATTCAAATTCTCGTTTGATTATGGTTCTTGGCTCTTCATCAGACATGGGGATACCAATGGAAATTTTTAAATGATGTTTTCCCTGGGTCAGGTCGGAGAAAGAAAGAAACCAAATCATTCTTGGGTGAACCACTGGAAATTCTTTTGCACGTAAGTTCGAGAAGATACCTAAAAGAGTATGTTTGCCAGTTGCGGGGTCGACATAGACCGAATCACAGGTAATCCAGGCAAGAACTTGGGGCTTGGTTGACATAGTGGAATAAAGAAAGGATTAAAAATTACTTCAGTCCGCTGCGGATTAGAAGTGGTTCAACCTCAGGGTCACGACCCATGAAGTCGCGATAAAGTTGATCGGGGGGAACAGAGTTTCCTTTACTAAGTATTTTTTCGCGGAAATCGATTCCGGTTTCTTTATTCATGATTCCTTCTTTTTTAAAGCGTGTAAAGGCGTCGGCATCCAAAACTTCAGCCCATTTATAGGAGTAGTAAGCCGCAGCGTATCCAACTGGGCTACTAAATAAATGACTGAAGCGCAGGGCAATGGTGCGAGGAGTGGTTTTGCGTTTTGGTAAATACCCCTTCAGCGTTTCCTGAAGCGAAGATTCGAGTGAGTCAAATTCTTGCCTTGCTAAATTCCGATGGATGTGGAGGTCTAGCTTCGCGAAAGCCAATTGGCGCATCATCGTATTGCCTGCCATAAAATTGCGGGCTCGGAGCATTTTCTGAAAAAGGTCTTCCGGGATGGTTTCGTTCGTTTCATGATGCCTTGCGAAAAGATCAAGACTTTCTCTTTCCCAGCACCAGTTCTCCATGATTTGCGAAGGAAGTTCCACAAAGTCCCACGGAACATTAACACCGTTGAGACTGCGGTGGGGGACATTGCCACAGAGATGATGAAGTAGGTGGCCAAATTCATGAAAAACCGTCTCCACTTCATAGTGCGTGAGGAGGGCAGGCTTGGTGGGGGTGGGAGCCGTTAGGTTTCCGCATATCAGTCCAAGGTGAGGTTCGCGATCACCATTATCGGTGGGCTCCCCGGTTTTGAAATAATTCATCCATGCACCGGCTCTTTTGCTGGAACGAGGGTGCCAATCAGCATAAAATGAGCCTAAGTGTTTTCCACTATGACTATCAACTAGGTCGTAAAAGCGGACTTCCTCATGCCATACCGATTGGGGAGTCGCACCAGTGCTTAATCCATTATCAATCGTTTTCCCCTTGAAATGAGTTGGTTGTTCCTTGATTGTGAGCCCAAAAATTTGGGTCGCCAATTCAAACATTCCTTTCAGCACTGATTGAATAGGAAAATAGGGACGCAAATCCTCATCATCAAAATCATATCTTTCTTTTTTTAACTTTTCGGACCAGAAGCCAACTTCCCAGGGTTGCAGTCCGCCTACAGGCGTTCCAGTTTTTTCAGCTTTAAATTCTTCGAGTTCCATATTTTCCTGCTGAAAGAAAGGAACAGTCTTATCCCTAAGCTCGGAAACAAATTTATCTGCTTTGGCTCCATTTTTGGCCATTCTTCTTGCGAGTACGGCATCTGCAAAATTATCTTTTCCTAATATCTCCGCTTTTTCCTGCCTTAGCTTGATAATCTGACGGATGAGAGGTTCATTTGCGTAGGGGGCATTTACGCAAAGGTTATCGCTGGCCGACCAAACTTCTTTGCGGATTTCGTCATCTTCTAAATATTGCAGAACTGGAAGCATGGAAGGAGCATGAAGGGTGAAGACCCATGCGTCTTGGCCTTCTTCCTCGCCAAGTTTTTCAATTGCAGTTTGTCTGGCTGCTTCTCGGGCAGTCTCTGGTAGCCCTTTTAATTTATCTTCTTCTCGGATGGTTAGTTTCCATTCATTGGTGGCGTCCAACACTTGTTCTGAAAATTTCTGGGTCACTTGGGCGAGCTGCTGGGAGATCTCTTCAAGTCGTTGTCTTTTCTCATTTGGTAGGTCAGCTCCGGCTTCTTTGAAGTCAAGGAGGGTTTCCTCTAAAAGACGCAGGTCTATAGGATTGAGCGAAGATGATTCGTTTTTTTCATCAAAAAGTTGGAGAGCTTTCCATAACTCTGCATCGAGTGAAATTTTAGCACCAAAGGCACTTACAGCGGGCAGCATTTCATTATGAACCTCTCGTAATTCATCTGAATTACAAACGGAGTCCAAGTGTGTGACGAGTCCCCAGGCGTAGTACAATTCATAGCTGGCATTTTCCAGTGCCTTTACGGTATTGTGGAAGTTAATTTCTTCAGGTTTTAGATCGCGGATTTGCTGAAGATTCGCTTCGGATTTTTCTAGTGCAAGCGTGATATCTTCGCGGATATGCTCAGGAGTAAGGTTTTCCCAGGCAGGGTTTCCAATAAGAGATAAAAAAGGATGAGATGACATGAGATAATTAGTTTATGCAAAATTCCATTATCCGCACTGCGTTACCGTGAGATGATGGTTTAGCATGAATGGTAATAGTATGCGTACCGGGTTCGAGGTCATGGGCAAACATAACTGTTCTGGGGTAGTGTAAATTTCGACTGTAGTTGTGATATAGTTCGGCTTCTTTTGGTGGCCTATCGTCAATTTGAAATTTGATTTTGCCGGCATCAGGACCGGCGAGCACGAATGCTCCGATTGCCCGCCCCTTGAATTTGAATTGAAGTGGTGCCGCCTCAAAATCAGTATGAAGAAGAGGTGCGTTCAAATATCTTTTTCTTTTACTCCCCTTTAAATTTGTCCAATTGGGTTCAGAGTATTTCCAGCCGTCAGTAAGTTTGACTTTTTTGGGACTGAGGAATCGGCCAAATTCATAGTTGAAAGGGGACAATGGGCTTGAGGGAAGAGGGTGCGGTTTAGCAACGGTGGGCGAAGGCCCACTCCACGCAAGATTGAGGAGATGTTCGTGCATGTCGGCACATAAACGGTTGCCCGGAGTTTTTGGGTGGGTGCCACCAAACTTTCCCCAGGTGAACTTTCCCTTTTTTATTTGTGTGGATAACTCTCTTCCGAGATGAATTCTTGAGATCTGATACCTCTCTAAAACTTGCTCATGTGAGGACATGGAAAGAGGTTTTTTTCCTTTATCCAGTTCAGCGAGCATTTTTGGATTAACGAAGTAAGTCACGACTATGTCGGTTTGAGGGAACTTTGTTCTTAGTTGACGAATGATTCCCTCTATGCCGCGTATGCAGGCGTCTCGGGAATGAGCCGCATCCTGGTCATCATTGACCGCAAACTCTAGAAAAAAAAGATCGATCGGTCCTTTCGAGATAACATCCCTTGGTAATCGAAAAGCTCCGGTGGTGGAACAGGTGGAAGAGATACCGGCATTAATAAAAGTAAATTCAGTTTGGGGGTATTTTTCTTTCAGGAAATTCATAACCATGGGTCTGTAGCCATCCATCTCGGTGATAGAACCACCCATAAAAGCAACCGTTGCTGCGTTATTGGTTTCCATTGCAAGGCGTGAATGATTAAAGGAACCCCGAATAGTTATATTTTCTTTTTCGAAACCTTTGAGGCAGGAAAAGTGTAACAAAAATATAACTTTCGTATATGCTAAGAAGCGGGCATTCATGAGTTTGTATTAGCGAGTAAAAGAGATGCTTTGGCAAGCTCAGTAATCTTTTTTGCGTCCTTGTTGTTAATGTGGGTTTGAGGGGTTATCCAACTGCCACCAACGATTTGAACTTCTGGGAGAACAAGGTACTGGGAGACTTTTTCTTTTCCAATTCCACCAGTTGGTAAGCAGGTGATTTCAGCGTTTTGGAAGGGAGCGAGTAAAGATTTGAGGTAAGGGACGCCTCCTGCTGGCTCAATGGGGAAAACTTTAGGGTGAAGACAACCTGCCTCGATTGATTTCAATAATTCGGAAGGACTAAGGATTCCAGGAAAGAAAGGAATTTTTAATTTCTGACTCATGTCCCAAAGACTATCGCTCCATGCAGGTGATACGGTAAAGTCCATACCTGCATCAAATGCCCACTGCATCTGATCCTTGGATAAAATTGAACCCGTGCCCAAAATGAAATTCGGGAATTTCTTTCTTACTTCCAGCAAGGCTTTCTTAGCAGTTTCCGTTCTTAGGGTCATTTCCATAAGACAAAGGTCTGCTTCGAGAAAAGCTTCTGCAATGACCAGTGCCTCCTCTGCCGTTGCCTGGTTGATAATTGGTAGAACTGGATAATTGTTAAACAACTGATGGTGTTTCATATTTTGATTTCTATTGTCAGATATCAGTCTTGAGAAAAATTGATCTATCCTCGTTCTTCTCGTTTGACGAATTTAATATTTTATCATCCCTAGAGAAAGTGTCATTTCCCACCGATATTAAAATTATAGATTTTTCACTGGAATTTATTCCAGTTAAAACCCGGATGCCTCTTAAGTTCGGAACAGAAATTTTGTCCTCAGTTACTTGTGCACGTGTTAAGGTGACCGTACAAAATAAACTTGGTGAGCAGTCCCACGGATGGGGCGAAACTCCTCTAAGCGTTCAATGGGTATGGCCATCTAATACCGAGTATTCTATTCGCTATGATAGCCTCCTTGAGTTTTGTGAATTTATTAAAATTCGTTGGGAAAGCTTTGATTATTTCGGGCATTGCATTGAAATAGGGCATGAATTGATAATGAAGGATCTGCCCCAAGCCTTAAAGCAGTTCAACCTTGGCAAAAAAGTAGATAGTGAGCCGATGCCTTGGCTGGCCGCACTTGTTTGCGCGTCTCCTTTTGATATAGCCATTCACGATGCGTTTGGAATGGTTAATAATGTCCCCATTTATCATGCTTACGGGAAAGAGTTTTTATCCTCTGATCTTGCAAGTTTTCTAGAACCTGCCGAGGATTCAGAAGTCCAGTTTAATGGCAGGCATCCTTCTGATTTTCTTGAACTTAATCCACCTTCTGAAATTCCAGTATGGCATTTAGTAGGCGGACTTGACGCTCTGGAGCAGGAAGATTTGACAGGAAGTGAACCCAATGACGGCTATCCCGTATATCTCAGGGAATGGATCGAGCGAGATGGGCTAAATTGTCTCAAGATTAAATTACGTGGTAATGATGCTGAATGGGATTATGAGAGACTGGTAAGAATTGGCACGATTTCACAGGAATTGGGAGTCCAGTATCTCACGACAGATTTTAATTGTACGGTAACTGACCCGGCTTATGTGAATGAGATTCTCGACCGTCTCGAGTTAGAAGAGCTGGAGACTTTTCTCCGCATTCTTTATGTAGAGCAGCCTTTTCCTTATGATCTGGAAAAGAATCGTATTGCTGTTCATTCAGTAGCTGAGCGTAAGCCCCTCTTTATGGATGAAAGTGCTCACGACTGGAAGCATGTATGTCTGGGCAGAGAGCTTGGTTGGACGGGGGTGGCACTGAAAACCTGTAAGACTCAGACTGGTGCATTGCTTTCTTTGTGCTGGGCAAGAGCCCATGGAATGGATTTGATGGTTCAAGATTTAACCAACTCGATGCTAGCCCAGATTCCCCATGTTCTACTGGGAGCACATGCGGGAACCATTATGGGGGTTGAAAGTAACGGTATGCAATTTTATCCCAATGCTTCACTTAAAGAAGCAAAGCTTCATCCAGGTGTTTACCAAAGAAACCGTGGAATGCTCGACATCTCTACGATTAAAGGGAACGGCTTCGGGTATGGGATATAATTTTTTCGGAAAAAAGATTTTCAGGAGTCTTTGTTGAGCTGCATCTGGGCGTAGGCTTTGATCTTTTCGCGGACGCCGGTGAGTCCGTTCCTGCGGTTGGGTGATAAGTGCTGGGTGATACCCACCTCGGAGAGGAAGTCGGGCTCCAACCGGACAATATCTTCCGGGCTCTCATTACTGTACAAATCGCATAGGAGGGTGGCGGTGCCTTTAGTGATGGATGCTTCGGAATCTGCCTGGAAATGACACTTACCATCGGCAAAACTGGGAAATACCCAAAGTTGGGAGACGCATCCTTTGATCAGGAATGTTTCGATTTTATACTCCTCGTGAAGACCGGGATTATCCTTTGCCCGGTCGATCACATAGGTAAGTCGTTCGAGATGGTCATCGAAGGGGATGAGTTCTTCGATCAATTGGTCTCGCTTATCTTCAATGCTCATCAGAAATACCTTTCGAGTTGCCGGAAAAGGAGATAGGTTGCTTAGGGTAGGTCTTGGACCCGACCGAGATTTCTTTGATAATTCCTTGAATCGGTAAAAGATCATGAATGGATCCAGGGGATTGAAATCGGGAGGTGTCGCCCACCGTTTCACCGGTTGCTGTATCCTCGACAGCCTTAAGGCTCAGTGATGAGCGATTGGTATCTGGAAATAGAATCTCAATCTGGGTTTGCTTTATTCTGACAAAATTTTCCGCATGTGCATCGAGAATATACAGATTGAGATTACCGTTTTCATTGAGAAAAAGCTCAAAGTTGAAACCTGAACCGTGCGGACCGAGTTCATACAATTCACCCCCATGTGGAGCGGTATGTACATGGTGACCACCCCCTCCGGACGGGACTTGGTCCGAGCATCCCACAAATAATAAGTAGGTTAAAAGACAGATAGATTGAATGGTTTTCATTTGAAGAGTTAGATTTTATCTGCGGTGAGCAATTCAAGCAAGCGTAAGGGAAAACTTGCCTCCTCGGAAAGAAGTTAGGTGTAAGTTTAATTTCAGGATGGTCAATCAGGGTAAGAATTTCTAAGTTTCATTCATTCACCCTGCTTAATCCTTTAGCCCATATATGAAATCCAAGAAGAATCTTCTTTTCCTTTCGATATTCACGCTGGTTCTCGGTTTATCCGGGTGCTTTCTTACAGACACTGCTCATGCTGCCAAAAATAAAACGGTGAAAGGCAGCCAGGCGGTCGCGAAAAAAGTAAAGGGTGGTAAACTTAATTCCGATAAGCCCAATATTGTGATTGTGATCACGGATGACCAGGGGTACGGCGACTTGGGATGCACTGGAAATCCGGTCATCAAGACTCCGCACACCGATAAATTAGCCAATGAATCGGTCTGGCTGACCGATTATCATGTGGCCCCCACCTGTTCCCCAACGCGGGCGGCTCTCATGTCTGGTCACTGGACCAATCGTACGGGCGTATGGCATACGATTATGGGTCGTTCGATGTTGCGGGCGAATGAGGGGACCCTCGGGCAGTTTTTTAAGGAAAACGGATACGAGACGGGGATGTTTGGTAAGTGGCACCTCGGAGACAACTTCCCATACCGTCCGGAAGACCGTGGGTTTACCGAAGTATACCGTCATGGGGG
>Ga0181566_10005126_pt1 | contig 10577 bp, 11 predicted proteins | sample 101ome_15_FD_133762 | JGI IMG/M metagenome (GOLD analysis project Ga0181566, IMG submission 133762) | Coastal salt marsh microbial communities from the Groves Creek Marsh, Skidaway Island, Georgia - 101402AT metaG (megahit assembly) | ecosystem: Environmental > Aquatic > Marine > Intertidal... | reverse complement strand
TTTAACTGGTGTATCTTTACCCATTGATGCTTTCTCTGACTTAGGAGTAGCAACTGCATTCTCGTCAGCAAGTTCCTGCTTGAGTGTCTTGTAATCAGCTCCGCGTACTGACAACCATTTACGGAAGTGAGTACGGTCAATCATCATAGTACCTTTATCGAATGGGTCTGCTGCTGACTTACGATACACATCAAGACGTACACGAATGTCATTACGAGGCATACGACTGAAGTCAGGTTGTGGTGCCTGTCCAGAGGTATGCATAACTGTTACTTGTGCATCAGCACTGTCTGCCATGTACTCAGCAATCAAGTCAAACGAATCAACTTGGTTCTCTTGTACGGTTCTACGGATAGCACCAATCTGTGACAGTACCCACTCAGTAGCAACGTGGTAATCAAAACTGATTAAACCCCATCCCTTAGCGAGCGACATAGCAAGGTCTGCAAGTACTATTGCTTGCTCCCAGTAGCGTTCCTGTCCAGAGAAGTTAGCCTTGTACTTTTTACGGAATGAATGAGATGCTTCTGCTATTGCAGCTTGGATACCTTCTTCACCCATCTCCGCTAGTTTCTTAATGAACACACGACCAACGTGTCCATAGTTATTGTGGACACACTCATATATCTTCCTACCAACATCAGTATCCCTAGTGAATATTGGTGAAGCAGGCACTGTGATTTCTAACAGTCGTGCCATCTGTGCATCCGTGTCTAATCCTGACGCTATCAGTTTACTTTGTAGAGACTTGTTGGTAGATACTATGACTGGTGTTGCCCATGTCTTAGCATCACGCTCCTCTGCGTTACGATTAAGTCTTGCCTTATCCCTACCCTGTGATACCCAATAACAGAAGTCACCGACTTCCTTATCGTTCATCATAGTTACCTCGTCGATAGTCAGAGGTAGGTTTGCGTATGTACCTAATCTAGTAAACAAACTGTTCTGCGTGTACTTCGCAGCGAAATGTAGCTTGTCTGGATTACCATAAATTGACTGTGCCCAATACTGAGCGAGTGTTTTACCACCGCCTGTGGGGCCGTAGAGAGACACAGTCAAACCTTTAAGCCCAGTGAAGTTATAGAGTGGTGCTGATAGTGCAACACCTAACACAAACATATGTGTATGTAAGTGTCCTTTCTCTAGGATGCCTGTCAATGCAGACCATTGTTCTACTGAACCTTTTAAATTGTATAAGTCGCCACCTTGTTTCTGTATTCCAGACGCAAGGTTAATCTGTTCTTCACTCACAACACCGTTAGCATCTCGTCTGATAAGGGTGTTACCTAAGACAAATGCCGTGTTGTTTTCTTTCCAACCCATAGTGGAATACAGGTTAGTCATCCTACGGATTTGTCTCAGCTCATCCATATATGTTCTTAACATAAGCTGAAAATACTCCGTTTGTCTTTTGTTATATAGTACTATTCCTTGGTCTGCTATAGCTGTAGCAAACTCTCTGCTGCCTTCAGTCAGGTATGCTTGTCTTAGAACTAACTCAGTCCATCCAACATGAGTTCTATACCAGTGGTATCTAACTGTTTCATACCCTAGTGATTCATCCATACCATAGGCGACAGGGTATATATCAAACTTACATACATCTATATCTGTATCGTCGATAGTTACTTTGATGCCATCTTTGGTACGCTTGAATGGTTTAGGGATAGGTATTGTATTAGCAGTTGTATCAGGTGCTTCGTGTGACACAGCTACTTCTTGGTATTGAACACCTAGTCTAGCAGGTGAACCTATCTTGCCTTTGTATTTACAACCCCGGCAACCGTTCGGTCTATCAATCTCAAACTTGCTGCAGGTTGTTGGCCCAGTTGTTGCATCCTTCCAATGGTTTAGTTTGCTTAGAGTATCACGCTCACTAAACTTAGGATGTCCCTTACTCCATTCTAATGCTGTGTTCTCTGGGTCTACACAATGTGCAGCCACGCCGATTAGGTCATACCATAATGGCTCGTCTACTTCATCTTGGTTATCAATAGCCCATTCAATCTGTTTACATTTACTTGCAACGACTGAACCTACAGCAGGAGGGAAATCTTTTTTGACTGCTAGGTTATCTAGCAATGTGTTCTCACGAGTCTGACGTTCTGGTACCGGGGCCTTGTAGTAATAACTTAGCCTTTCCTTCAGTGTCAGAATTTTGACAGGCTCAGCATCCACCAACAACTTCACAGTGTTGCCATTCTTTGGGTTGCGTGTGCCTACAGGTCGCAACACTAACGCACTATTAGCAGTTAGTCCTGCATCGATTTCGAACTTTTTTGCGATAGCCGCCTGCTTCATAGCTTCGGCTAGAGGCTTCCATTCTTGTGGTTCTAATTCTTCTTCTAGTACCCAGTAGACATGCAGCCCGTTACCAGAATGGATAATCATAGGCTTTGGTAAATCCAATTCATTAGTGAACTTACCTAAAGCGATAAGGCCTTCTTTCCATGACGGGTATGGCTTACCTTCACCACAGTCCACATCAATAGCAACGACCTTAGTTGCTCTTACATTATCTTGTTTTCTATTACCTTTTTCTTTGTATGCCGAGATTGCAAAGTAAGTATTGTTATTTGTTTTATCTAATCTCGTACATGTTTTAGCGAGTTCTTCTACCGTGTCAAAGAAGCCTTGTTGCCTACCATCAGGATTAATTACCGTGGTTACATAGAATCCTTGCTCCGGTAGGACTCGCTGAAGAAACTCCAACGTATTCATATTGCCCCACCTTCGTTAACTAGTGGGGGAAAGGCGAGACCAGTATGTCGTACTATTCATCCTCTCCCCCGTTACCTAGTTTACTCGTTGTTATATAAAATTTCAAGAAGCCTTTGGAAGCGTAGCTTCTGTTCTAACGCTATGACTTCTGGTGCAGGCCATCCGTCTTGCAGTATTAACAGTAGTTTACGCAAAGTCTCTCGCACCTTCTCGTCATTTTTCTTACGCAAAGGTTTGCCCTTGACCCATCCATAGTAGGTCATACGAGATACTTCCAACAACTCTGCCATGTTACTAGTAGTTAGTAACATATGCTTCCTTAAGGCCTCAACTTTTTTAAAGTCTAGAGGCGAAGGATTAGTCATCAGCAAAGTCTCCTACAAGTTTAGCAATCTCCGCTGCCAAGTCGTCAGCACCTGCGTCAGCAACTGGTGCCGCCTTAGGTTCTTCTGCTACTTTCTTAGGCTTAGGAGCTTCCTCAACAACTGGTGCTTCCTCTACTGGAGCTGCTGCAGGGGCAGGTTTACTTGTGACAACTTCTTCTTGGATGTTGACCGATGCTTCCTCAACATGCTCGACATCACTGCCGTCATCCATAGTGAAACCTACTTCCTCGCCAAAGCCGAACTTACCTGCACCGCTTGAGCCTTCTACATATTCAATTACTTGAACTGCTCGTAGACGTAGAGTGATACCTGCACCAATGGAAGGTGACATATAGAATGAAGCAGCACCGTTTACTTTCAGTACAGACCCACCATAGATGTTGTGCTTAGGCATCATCTGACCCTTAGCATCAAACACAGCAGGTTTGTAAGCTGCCTTAGATTTGAACTTGATGATTACATTACCAGTAGGTTCACCAGTTTCGTCATCAATCTCATCCTCGAAAGGAAGTGGTGCTTGTTTCTTAACTGTCTTACCTGAGTCAGTAAGTGCTTTGATACCTGCTAGTAACTCAGCCTTGATAAGGTCAGTCACAGGTTTCGCTTCGTCTTTAGGTAGACATAGGTTTACTTTGTAGTGTCCCTGCTCGTCAAACTTAGTGTCTGGTGCAGAGATGTATGGGTAGTACGCTGTACCCTTTGGTGTTGTAAATGTTTTATTGGCCATTAGAACCTCCTAGTTCATTCTCGGTTTGATTAAATCCTACTTCCTCTGCAAAGCCAAAGTCAGAAGCAGTAGGTTGTTTAGGTGCTACACTTATCTCACCTGTAATTACCTTAACGTCGTCAGACCCAATCAACTTATCGACAACACGTTGTGTCTTGTCTGCATTGAAACCACCAAAGCTGAACTTCAGTTTGGGGAATGACACAGATGTATCGAAAGATATTGTTGTGATTGCAATATCAGGTGCGATACCTCTAGCCATTAAAGTCTTCTGATAGGCATTAAGATTGCCCAATGAAGATGGTGTAACTTGCAGTAAATAGATGTCGCCATCTGGTTTATCTGCCATGACCAGTGCTAATCGCTTCTGGTCTGCACAAGCTTTTACCTTGCGTCCTTCTGGTGTGACCCTAGAACCCCATGCATTCTGGGGACACGAGGCACAAAGGTCACTCTGTTGTAGCTCACTTTTCTCATGCGGTGTTTGACCATTCAAAGAAAAGCAATCGGGTGTCGACGTTTCTCTATCCTCTGTATAGGCACTTGCATACCAGACTTTTGACAGGTGTGGATTAGCACCAACGATAACAGTATTTAAACTTGTTGCCGTAAGTTGTGCGTCACCTGCCTCAGTGACTACATGGAAGTTAGAACCTTTGATTGATAACTTTGAACCAATCATCAGTCGTCTGCTTTCGCTACAGGTTTACGGACAGTCACATCAATGCGAGTGCCGTAGTTCACGCCCGATGGCACGGATTTATTCTTCTCGATATAACCCCGTACTGCGGTTTTACTAACACGCTTCTCTAGCATATCGAATGCATCATTCTCCTTGATGTAACCAAGGACTGCATCCCAGTCTGCTACTTGAGCGAAGTCAGTAGTGGTAAGAAAAGCAGTACCATGGTCAGTCTTAAATGACTTCACACCTTGATTGTCTGCTTGTTCTTTAATCCAACCCTCAAGCTTTGCCATATTGTCTTTGATACCTTTGACTTTCTCTTTGGTTTCAGACTCTATAGCCTCTTTCTTCCTACGAAGCTTGAGGTATGTATCTATAACTGTATCAACAGTTAACGCTAAGTCAGTCATACATTACTCCGTTTCATTTTGAATAAGGTCAAGCAACAGACCTTGTAGTTTCTGTTTATTTTTAAGCCTGTCATACATCTTGTACTCTAGTTCAGTTGCTTCTATGTGTACGATGTTTGATACATGCTTCTTCCCAATCCTCTCTATACGTCCGTTCGCTTGAACATACTGCTCGTTGCTAGTAATTGGCCCATACCAAATCACCGTTGATGCCGATGTTAGGGTTAGCCCATGAGCCATTGTTGCAGGGTGAGCAATCAGTACATGAGGTTCCTTCTCGTGTTGGAAGTTATGGAATATCTCGTTACGCTTCGCAGCAGAAACACCACCATTAACTACACCAACACTCCACTGCTTAGAGAGTTCCCTCTCAAGCATATGCAACGTACCTGTAAGAGGCACGAATACAATTACTTTACCGCCTACTTCTTCGATAACTTCTTTGACTAAGTTAACTCGCGGTTTACAATCTAACTCGATGTGGCTTCCATCATCTCCGTATGCAACACCACAACTTATTTGTATTAACTTCTGTAACTTCACTGCCTCATTAACAGCAGTGATAGTCTCATCGACAGAAAGTTCTGTGATAAAATGCCTTAACATTTTTTGATAATGTTCTTTCTGTTGTTTGGTTAGTTCAACTTTGCGTGTTTGGAATACAGTATCGGGAAGGTCAAAGCACTCATCTCGTGTATACCGAACCGCAGGTTGTAACATATACTTAACTATCTCTATCGACTCAGGTCTTGGTATCCATTTCCACTGACCAATCTTCATCATAACAGTTTCTCTAAACGCAGTATACGTCTTTGTCAAGTTCTGACTATCAGCTAACTTTGCTAACGCCCAAGCATCTGTTGGTGCATTAGGTGTAGGTGTACCAGTCATCAACCACAAACGTGTTTTAGAATGCTTATCCATAAACTTCTTGAACAACTTATATCGGTTAGTCGATGGGTTACGATACACTGCCGCTTCATCCACGATGATAAGGTCAAACATATCCTGTGCTTCTTCGAGGATGATAGGGAATCCATCATGGTTAATGATGTAGAAGTCATTGTCAGTCTTGAGTAGTTTCTTTCTACGCTCACTAGTACCATGTAAAGTTACTGATGTACGGTGAGGGAACTGCATAAATATACCATCACCCCATACACGCTCTAGTGTAGACAGTGGTGATATGATAAGACACTTCTTAACAGCACCAATGTTCATCAGATAGTCAGCTGCCCATAGTGCAGACTGTGTCTTACCTGTACCAATCTCGTTAAGTACCAACGCCTTCTTATTCATTGTAAGGAAAGCGGCGGTCATCTTCTGGTGTTCGTAAGGTTCAAATCTACCAGACCATTTGTAGTAGTGTAATATAGGTGCAGGTGCTTTGATACCTAGGTTTCTTAGTACCTTTACTTCGTCAAGTTTATGTGGTGTGACAACAAGTTCTGCTCCCTTATACGACATCTTCTTGGCCGTAGGTATGCAGTCCAACACCTTATTTGGATTCTTTAGATTAAGGGCTAATGCCTTTATCTGCTCAACGACTACCATCTATATACTTCCTTACTTCTTCAATAGTCTCATCATCAAAGACTACGAAACATTTGCCACCTGCCATTTCAATCTCCTTCATACATTTGAGTTGCAAGGCGGTGGGCTTCTTAGTCCTGTCCGCCTTACACTCTATCCCAATAAACTGCCCTTCTAGAATGGCGACCCTATCGGGAACACCTGCACGACCAAACGGTCCTGCTTGAGGAGAATAGAACCAGACCTTCTCAGACTTTAGCATCTTGTCAAGTTTGTTTTTTATTTTTCCTTCAGGTGTAGTAGCCATTATAGTTATCCTTACAAATATGTCAAGTATTATATCTTAGCATATTCGCAAAGACTTTGGGCAGGACAATATCTACATAACCCACTAGGCTTTGCAGGCCAGTTCTCATGCTCTTTTGACTGCTGTATTCTTTCTATACGAGCAAGCATGTCAGCCCACAACAAGTTAGTCTGGTCATGGTAATAAGTTTCTGAGTCCATACTCAAATCTTTTAGCCATACAAACGATGACTTCACTGACTTTATCTCAGGGAAATGTTTGAATACTTGTAGAGCAAACAACTCTAACTGTGTGAAGTCTGGTCTACGCTTGCCAGTCTTCCAGTCTATTACGATAGCGGTATCCTCATGCAGTATTAGTACATCGAGTATGCTGCGTAACCAAGCGTCACCATCCCACCAACCTGTTGGTGTAAGGTTTTCACTCAGGCACAACTGGCGTTCTGCATGTAGTTCACCACCATCTGCCATCTTCTCTATAGTATTGCAGACAACCTCGAACCTTTTGGTTTCGTCAGTCAGTGGTTTGTTATTAACTAGTCTGTGCTCCAGACTTTCGTGGATGCGTTCCCCGTAGCGTGTTGCTTCGCTTCCCTCATCCTTTACTTCCTTCATTATACGCTGATGGTAGTACCGCCTAGGGCAGTTCTCGTACATCTTGATAGAGGAATAAGAGTGTGTAAGGTTATTGTTTGTCATGGATTTCCCACCTCCCTGTCTCGTTATTTATAGTGTGTATCTGGTCAGTGAAATAGTTTGTAACCCATATACTATCGACATCATCTGTCTCCAGTATCCATGTAATCATAATCTCTTTCGCTTCTTCCTCACTCACCATGCCGTCAGTGACTAGGTTGCCACCAACAAACACAGCACAAGTTTCCAAAGGACTACCCACCAGATGCTCTCTTTAATATGTCATGCTTCAAAGTTTCTAGGAAACCGACAAGACCTACTGTGTCATCTATCTTGGTAGAGAACCGTAGGTAGTCCTCTTTTACTTTGACTAACATTACAAGGTCACCAATCTCATCATCACTAACCTGAGCGATTGTATCAGTAAGTTCTTTAATAACTTTAAGCGTTCGTTCTTTCTTATTCATTTTGCTTCTCCATAATTCTTGCCAACACCTAACTCACAAGCGACTGGTAAATCCTTAGCCCAGCATGGAGGAGTCGACATCTTTGTGTAAACAAGTTCTTGTGCGTTTGTCAGGTCTTCGTCCCGGGCTGAGATGATTATCTCGTCATGTACTTGAAACGCTACATGATAGTGTTGCCCAACAGAAGCCATCTGTTCTGTAATAACAATACGCGCCAGTGCTTGTACCAAGTTCTCTGTAACTTTACCACCATATATCTTAGTCCAGTCTATCTTAACATCCTCGCCAGTCATCACTCTCTTGTGTGCTAACTTACGGAATGTCCGTGCGTCAGATATATATTCGTATCCGTCCTGCCCACTACGCAACGCAGCGTAAGATATACGCAGACCATTAGGTAGTATCAGTCCGTCACCATCGTAACTAACTATGTCACAAAGTTGACCCGACCTACCTGCAATCATTTCACCCAACGCGTGGTTGCATCTATTCCAGAACGAAGCAATCTTGTGGTTCTTTCTTCTGTATAAGTTTACAATACGCTGTGCTTCATGTTCATCTATATCTACAGAGATTCCACCCATGCCCAGTGCTAGTGTGTTTCTAAACTTGACATGACCCATGCCATAACCTAGACCTAGTATGCAGGTCTTACCAACAAAGCGTTCAACCTTGTCGTCCTTAGTTACTTTCTTTCCGTATACATCAGAGGCAAACTCACTATACACATCTCGCCCTTCGCGGAATGCTTCTAGTAAATCTTGTTGTCCTGCTACATACGCAACCATTCGTGCTTCAATCTGTGACGAGTCACATGCAATCAAAGTCTCACCATCGGGGGCGGACAATGCCTTACGGATAGCACCATTGCGTGGCAAGTTCTGTAAGTTTAGTTTATCTCCACCACTAAACCTACCTGTGTGAGCACCATAGTAGTTCAACATAATAGGTAGGCGACCACGCTCCGATACCTTAATAAGGTTCTCGGTTCGAGTCTCCTCGATTGTAGACTTTGTTCCTAGTCGTGCTGCTACTAAGTTTTGCACAGCAGGATTAGGATGCTCCAACAAGTTTGTGAATGCTTTGTCTGTCTTAGCAAACGCATATGTTTCCTTGCCTGTCCTAGCACTAACCTTCATCGGTGGTTCAACACCAACAGTCTGTAGTAGTTTGGCAAAGATTTGATTAGACATTAGTGCCTTCTTTACTTTCTCTTGACTCAATCCCTTGAGTGCCAAGTCATCTATAAGTTTCTGCTTACTTGCTTTGACTTGTTCGAGGTGTATCTCTAGTGCTTCCTTGTCTAGTTTGATAGTTGGTTCGGTGTACATCCTCATCGTCTGGTCAATGACCAACAGTTCAGAGGAAGGAAACTTCTTACTGAGTAGTTTGAATAACTTATATGTAAGGTCTACATCGTTAACACAATAACTAGCATACCTGTCAAGTTCTTCTGGTGTGAAGTCTGCCCTGCGTTTACCTAATGCGTTAACAACCTCATCCCCTTTCTTGCCGATACCATAGTGATTTGCTAAGGCCTTAAGAGAACCACCCACAGTTGAGTTGTGGAATGGTCTTGCCATAGACAATGTATCTAACCAGAACTTAGGTTTGATTCCGTAGTGCCACGATAGTATTGCCCCATCGAACGCACAGTTGTGGGCAAGTATCGCCTTGTCAGAGTAATCCAACGAGGTCAGAAACTTACCCACATCTTTACCACTATACCAATCGGTAGGATGGTCGTTAACCTTAACGCCTACACCAATGACCTCAAACCTATCGTCTCGAATGTATGCTTCCGTTGTCATCTTGGACAGCGAAAACTCTCTGTCGTAGTAAGTCTCAAAGTCAATGGTAACTATATCCATACCTTCTCCTATTCGTTATCGTTTGTATACTCTGCTGCAAGCGAAGCGTACCCACACATGTCAACATAGTTGTCAATGTTAGATGGATTCTCTCTCGTTCTTGCAACCTTCAGTAACATGAGCATTACAGGAACTGACTCAACAGGAATATAATACCCAAGATAACTAGACCAGAGACCACTAATTGTTTTGAAGTTATTGCTTGCGTCTCCGTGTTCACGCTCTCTGTCTTGACTGACGATTTGCTCTGCTGTGTAGAGGATGTTGCTTCGAAACCTAGGCGACTTCTTAGTCGCCACCTCCTTAACACCCTCGGTGTTACGCTTCTTTGAACTGCCAGTAAATGTATGAGCATACCCGACTGAACAACCTACCTGCTTTGCTACTTCTTTTGCATCAGCAGTAGGGTTATCTAATAGATAGGCAGTAATCCTATCTGACTTGGTCAACTTTCTTCGTCCCATTATTCTCTCCTTTATAAAGATAAAACTTCCACACCTTTACCACAATGTAAAGAACATTGGTTGCAAGCAAGCACTGCTTGTTCTGCACTTGCCCCCATTGCTAACGCACCGAATGCGAAATCTTTACCATGCCCAAAGGCAACCTTCTCAAACCCGTAGCAGATGGGATACGGCGTACCCTCATACAACCACAGACCATTCTCATCGATAGCAATAAGTTGTGACTTGATTGCATCCGATGGAAACTTCTCAGGTTCTGCACCACTGGTATACCACTCACGCATATTTAATATGTCGCGTAGTAGTCCTACCCCCGATACAATACCTATCTTGTTGTTGTCGTTTGTGACATACCAAGCCTTCGATGACAC
>Ga0181566_10005125_pt1 | contig 10577 bp, 11 predicted proteins | sample 101ome_15_FD_133762 | JGI IMG/M metagenome (GOLD analysis project Ga0181566, IMG submission 133762) | Coastal salt marsh microbial communities from the Groves Creek Marsh, Skidaway Island, Georgia - 101402AT metaG (megahit assembly) | ecosystem: Environmental > Aquatic > Marine > Intertidal... | reverse complement strand
GCCATACAACTGTGTCTGCTAGGAATTAGATTTTTTATATTAGCTAAATTAGCTAATGAAGACTCATCTTTAACAAATGTTTGACGAAACGCTCTAGTAAATTGTATCACAAAACACACTGCTTCATGTTTTAAATCATTAGCTAACATCGCAGTTAACTGTAAAATAGCATAATTACTGTTGCCACGAATACCATAGTTAAGTATTTCATATTCATCATTTAAGTCTTGAGCGAGTAATTCAGGCCAACTAAACGTGACGCCATCTTGCCAAGAATAACCGTCAAATGTACTATCTCTACACCAACTACACCCAATTACTACTATTTTTTTCTTAGACATTTAATTTCTCATATATAATATCTGCTAACATTGCAGACCCAGGTTGACCAAAATGATACCCGTCATCTATTGTATAGTTATCGAAGTCTACACAATCCTGTAATACAAAATCCAAATGTGATGTGTAATCTGTATGTAAATGTTTATACGCTACAACTGGTATATTTCTTTTGTGGCACTGTTTAACCATATGCTGTTCTATAAGAGATACATTAAGACTAGTACTGTCTATGCCATATAGCATTTCTGTTGTATAACTTTGTATTATTTTACTTGGTGAATTAATATTTACATTTGCAGAATTTAGATGAACAACTAAACTATCCTCTGGTGTCTTTTCATCATAGTAACATAATTCTTCTGGATACTCCATATAATTTTTTGTTTCTTTTAAAGTTAGTTTACTTGGTAATAGTGTTTTTTTATAGTCTTCTATAGATTTAATATATGTTTTTCTACCATGTCGTGTAAATTGTAATATCATTGCATCAATAGAAATATTGGTATTTTTAAATATATCAAATAACAATTGCTGCGTTAATAATTGCCCAGGAACACTATTACAGTACTGAGAATAATTATATACAAAAAGATCAGAATGTTTTGCTGCTAAATGCTCAGGCCACGACATAAAATATTTCGCACCAGTATTGTCATATGCCCTGCTCCAACTACAGCCAATTACAACAATATTAGTCATCCATCACTAACTTTATGTCTTTTCCTGGACCTATACAACTTGGCAACCCGCCGTACTTTTCTATGTACCATTCAATAACAGCTTTATACCATTTTTGACTGTCATGATGTGCTTGCTTATTAAACTGCCAAATATTATTATTGGTAGCTTGCATTGTACTCAACGCCCTGGCGCTTTCTTTTTGCATTTGTCTTAATGTTAAATTATTTACGTCCAATTAGCATATACCTATTATAAACATGTGTATCAATCTCGCCTTCATAATATAGCTCACTAAACTTATATTTCTTTTTTGCTTCTTCAAGATTATTAACACAATTAATATGTTGTTCATTACTAAAGTAATCGTTAGTTTGCAAGCATACTAACATGCCATCAGGTAATTCATTAAACCAATCATTAGTCATATGTTCACAACTGGTGTTAATAATTAAATCTGGTTTAGCATGTAATTGTACTTGTTTTCCGCCTTTATTTTTAACATCAAAATGAAAACTATTGTCACTTAACCAATATATATCATTAACATCTGTACATGAACTTTTAAAGCGCCAGCTACGCAGTAAATAATCATAATTAAAATCATCTGCGATATTAACAGAAATAGGATCCATATCTAAATTATAATAATAACCAATCTGTAATTCTCTAAACAAAAAGTGTGCTACAGTGGCATACCATCCACCATATTGTACAATAGTATCAAAGGAAGTGCCTTTTGGTAATCTGCCTTCAGCAACTTGTTTTAACTCTTTAACAAGCCATAATTTACTACGTATCTGTCCCCGACTAAAATGATCATTGAGTATTGCTTTATCTTCCCATTTATAGGACCATGCACTAATTTTTCTAATAAACAAGTCATCAATAACGTGGCTTACGTATCTTAGAACTTTTCTATGATTCAATTCGTTATAACCAGTATGATAGCTCATAAGAATATCAAAAAATTCTTCAGTATGTTCTATAGGTCCACGATATACTTCATTTTTCATTAAATCCCTAATAGCCCAAATGTTACCATAAAGTATTGCAGCTTGTATTCTTTTAAATAAATCATACTGTGGATGTTCTATGTATTGCAGATATTCATCTAATCCATATAGCCAATATAATCTAGATAGTGCAGCAGTATCACGTTTATCTGTATCAATTGCAAGTTTAGTATACTGTTCATATGAGTGAACATCTTCTTCATAAAACTTACTGTTATCATCAGCCGGCTGATTCATCAAATTGTTCCTTTAACCATCCAAAGTCATTAATTAGGTTTAGTGCTTTAAGATCATTTTTGTAATGTTTACCAAAGTCAGCACCTTGCTGTGCGCCCATCATACAGTAATCACCATACTTACGCTTTGCTCCACGCTCACACCACACTTTAAGGCGGTATTCATTATCTGTATTATCACCATTAGGAATAATACTACTTGCAAGTTTTGTACACTCACGAAAAGCACTTTTCCAAGTATTAAACGGATCTGTATTAAATGCTGTAATATTACTTATCTGAAACTTTGGAACAAACGGTGCGCCAATAGTCGTTGTCATATCAATTTGCCAATCTTCTGCTTCCATTAAGTTCTTTTTAGGAAACAATTTAACCGCACCATATCCATAAATTAAATCATTTACTGGATTACGACTACGCCAAGTATACACGCAGTCTGTTTCAGGAACACCTGGGTATGCATCGCGATTCGGATCTGGTTTAAATTTGAAGCTAAATTCTTCATCAATTAAGCAGTCTGCATCACATACATAAAAATGCCCTGTTTTACTTTGTCTGGCACACTCTTTATGTGCATCAAAAATACCTTTAATACCATGTACACGCTTTGCATGCGGTGCAAATAACTGCAATAACTCAAAGTTTTCGTCTGCAAACGGTTCATCGTAACTTAGAAAAAATACGTCTAACATTTTTTATCCTATTTGTAGATGAAAGGATCTTGTTTTTGTAGTTCCTTTAATCTTTTTTTTATGCGCTGTTTTTCTTTATACCTATGCCATGGGTATAATATTAAATTTTTAATTTTGGCAAACATACACGTACTCCGTATTCTTTTTCCCATCTAGCAGCGTCTTCTCTACTGTTAACAAGTGGCTCTCCTTTGATATTTAAACTTGTGTTTAATAACATAGGACATCCTGTTTCAGCATGCCATGCTTCTAACAATTTTCTAAATCCGCTAGTATCGTCTTTAGATACAACTTGTACTCGGCTGGTTCCATCGTAGTGGATGATTGCAGGAAACTCATCAGGTCGCTTACACTTTGCTGTGTATTGCATGTAAGGGCCGGTAACTCCGTCGAAATAATCGGCGGCGTATTCTTCAAGAATTGCAGGTGCGAAAGGGCGGAATCCCTCTCGTTGTTTGATACTGTTAACTCTGTCTTTAACGTCATGACCTCGTGGATCAGCAACAATACTACGATTGCCCAGAGCCCGTGGACCAAACTCTGCCCTACCACTTGCAACAGCCGTGATTTTATTTTCTTTAAGTTGCTTGATAACTTCATTGACAGGATATTTGCCTTCTATGTTGTGTCCAAGGTATGCTGTTTTAAATTCTATATGTCGCTTTTCATGTGCTAATACACACCCAACTGCACTTCCTGCATCACCAGGGTTAGGCATGATCCACACTTGCTTATAAAACTTGTGTGCAAGACTGTTAGCAACACAGTTTAATGCACACCCTCCCATTATAACAATGTTTTCCTTTTGTGTCAATACCAATGCTGATAATAATAGTTTTTCAAATATTTCTTCGTATATACGCTGAGTAGCCGCGGCAATGTCTGCATAATCTTGTACACTGCTTAAATCAGGACGCCAGTCAATGCATCCACGATGACAGTTGCGTTTAAACAAGACTCGTGGATCCTTTACACTGGGCATCTTTTTAATAAAGTCAGCTTTGATTAAGTCATAGTACTTTTCTGGATCGCCAATTGCTGCCATGCCCATAAGGATGTATTCATGCTCTTGCGGTTTTAATCCAATACGCTGTGTCATTGCACTGTACCAGATACCTACACTGTGCGGATAATTTTGTCGCCATTTACGGTTTAGTTTACCATCTTTACCAGTCCAAATACTAGTAGTGTTCCACTCGCCTATACTGTCAATGACAAGCACAGCAGTATCATCAAAAGGTGCCGTATAATAACCAGCCGCTGCATGACTCATATGATGATTTGTTTGACGACTGCGTGGTGCTTTTTTATAAAACTTACGCATATGTTTATCTGGACCGCTTTTTAAAAGTAAATTATACTGCCCAGCGTATAATTGTCTAGTTTTCTTCCACTCTGGATCTTCATAATAATATATGCGTTTAGGATTACCCCAGTAAAGAGCTTCGCGAACAATTGCTTCGTTTAGCCATGGGTCGTTTTTAACCCTACTGTATCGCTCGCTATGAGCTGCCCACAGTAGTTTTAAATCCTTCTTTTCTTTTTTGAATACTGCTAGACTGGCGTCATGACTCATGCCAGTCCATCCCCAAATAATCATATTAACTCTTTCTGCAATTGCTTTAGAAAATTATATAAATATTTATCTACGTATATTATAAAGAATTGGATTAAAAATGTCAAACATATGTTTTATTGGCTGCGGTAAATTAGGCATGCCATGTGCAGAAGCAATTGCACAAAAAGGACACCAGGTAAGTGGTTATGATGTTGTAAAACGAACCAGCAACTATGTAACAATGTTTCCCAACATTCAGGGCGCAGTGCAAGGTAGAGATATTGTGTTTGTTGCAGTACCTACCCCACATGAACAACATTATGATGGACGTGTGCCTAGTGCGCATCTAGATCCAGTGGACTTCCGTTATGACATTGTAAAGGAAGTTTTAGCTGAGGCAAACAAGTGGATGAACAAGGATCAGCTTTTGGTTCTTATTAGTACAGTATTGCCTGGTACAGTTAGACGTGAGTTTGTAAATTTAGTACCCAACACCCGTTTTGTGTATAATCCATATTTGATTGCCATGGGCAGTGTTGCCTGGGATATGGTCAATCCAGAGATGGTAATGATTGGCACAGAGGATGGAAGTGAAACTGGTGATGCACGTGAGCTTGTAGACTTTTATAAAACCATTATGGAAAACAATCCACGTTATGAGATTGGTACCTGGGACGAGTGCGAAGCAATTAAAGTATTCTACAATACATTTATTTCAGCTAAAATTGGCCTTGTTAATATGATACAGGATGTAGCAGAAAAGCAAGGCAATATTAACGTAGACATTGTGACAGGGGCTCTGGCACGTAGTACAAAACGTATTATGGGGCCACAGTATATGACAGCAGGAATGGGCGATGGCGGCGCCTGTCACCCACGTGACAACATTGCACTGCGTTATATGGCAGAGCATTTAGAGCTGGGCTATGACTTATTTGACGCTATTATGAACGCACGTGAAATACAAGCACGTAACCTTGCTAAGAAGCTAGTAGATCTCTCTAATGAACACAACATGGACATCTTTATTCACGGTAAAGCATATAAGCCTGGTGTGGAGTATGTAGATGGTAGTTATAGTTTGCTTATTGGGCATTATGTAGAACAACTGGGTAAACTTGTTAAGTATATTGATCCGCTTACTGGCGACGACGAACGCCCTGAACGGCCAGCAGTTATCTTACTAGCACACAGTGCAAGTACTACGTATAAGTACATGCAGGAAGAAGGTAACAGTACTGATCAAATGTATTGTGTAATTCCAATGGGCAGTGTAGTTGTTGATCCATGGAGGAAATACATTAATGAAAAATGCACAGTGATACATTATGGAAATACTAGATGAATACAGATAATTTAAAAAATTGGGTGTGTTTGCATCCTTTTAATTATATGGATGTACAAAGCGGTGGTAAACTTTACATGTGCTGTCCGTCATGGTTACCAAACGACTTAAGCCAAGATGGACAACTCAGTATTACTGAAGGATGGAATAGTAAATTAGCAGATAAAATTAGAGATAGCGTAACTGACGGGTCTTATAGCTACTGTGACCATAATCTCTGTCCTGATTTATCTAATATATTAAAAAATAATAAACCTAATAATAAATCTTCGTTTAGTCTTAAAGAAGATTTTGTTAGACCAGAAGCCCCGTCCCCTGAACATATTTTGTTTGGTCAGGATAGAAGTTGTAATTTAAAATGTCCTAGTTGTAGATTTGATTTAATACCAAATAGTAAATTACAGAGTGAAGAACATATTCAAAAACAAAATATACAGTCGCAGATAGAAGATAATTTTAGTGAAAGTATTAAAATAATTTCTCTTACTGGAAGTGGTGATCCAATTTATAGCAAATTGTATAGGAATTACTTACAAAATTTTGATGTCAGTAAATATCCTAATCTCAAAGAAATACATATAATTACCAATGGAGTATTATTAGATCAAAAAATGTGGGAAAGTTTTGCATGTAAAGATTATATTACGTTAATAGATATTAGTTTTGATGCAGGGACAAAAAATACTTATGAAAAAATAACACGTCTTGGTGGAGACTGGGATAAATTGACCAATAACCTTAAATTTTTAGCAAATTTACAAGATGGAAGAGAAAGAGCAATTAATTTAAGTTATGTTGTAACTCAATATAATTATAAAGAAATGCATGAGTTAGTGACAATAGCAAGTGATATTTTTAGTAATAGAAGTAATAAGTGTCTAAATCAATATTTTATTAACTTTAGACAAATTGTTTATTGGGAAACTGGTGCATATACTCAAGAACAAGTAAAGGAAATCAGCGTGTTTGAACCTGATCATCCTGAGCATGAACAATTTTTGCAAGAGTTACAAAAAATTAAAAATAATAAAAAAATTAGCCATAACTTTCATCATCTGTTAAAATAATCTGGGTATCTATTATGTCCTAATAGAACTTTTTCTTGATTTTTAATCAGTCTAGATCCAATTTTTTTATATATGTCTTTCCACTCATCTTCTGATAATTTACACAGCCTTTTTATTTCTGACATTACTGCAAACATTCTTTCTTTGTAATCTGCTATATTGTCGTAACTATGATCTATATAATCATCAAAAACGTCATAACCCATCTCTCTTAAAGTTTTTATACTGTGTTGTTCAGCAACACTAACAAATGGCTGTAACCAGTATATTGCTTTAAATGTTTTTTCACTGTGAAAAATTGTATTTTGTCGGTAATTTGTTTCTACTATAATTTCAAAATAACTATCTAAATGATCGTTTAATAACGATTTTGTTACACCAGTTGTTGCTAAATTTACATTTAAATCCTGTTTATCAAAAAAAAGTTTCTGCTCTCCGTTACTAATAATATCATGTGTGAACGAATCAATATCAAAACCCCAAGATATAGAAATATTATGCATAAGTTTAGTGAAATGCTTAAATGTAAAATTTAATTTATCATGTGGGCCATGCTCTGTGACCATTCCCATGCTATAATTTATAAAATTATCCAGATTGTATTGTCTTATTAGATAGCATAATACTGGACGCTGATCACGCATAACTCTATTTTTGCATATACCTTTAAACTTTCTATTTCTATCAGTGTTTAATCTTTCGTTAAAAAAATCACATTCGTCATATATAGATGTCCAATGTTTTATTTTATCAATACTGTTACGTTCCCAATAATTTGTAAAACAGGTATCTAAAATTTCATTCGTACCACACAAATAATCACCAGTTAATAAAATGCAATGTTGTTTGTATTTTCCTAAAAACTCTGTAAAATTTTCTTTACTAAAATTATTACTATCCATACCTTCTAAACTATAGTCTAAAAGTATTTTACAATGACCGTTTAACGCATCTTGATATACTTCTTCTGGTATATATAGTTTTTCTTTGCGTGTTCCAGATTTAAAAAAATCTAAACTTTGAACTACTTTATTATCAAAATAAATGTGATAATAATAAAATTGGTTTACTGGTTTTTTATTGACTACCGGCTTCCAGTAAGACGCCATACCACATGCAGGATCATTCGATCTGTCTTCCATAAATTGGGATTCAATAATTGGATTACTTAAATGGTTACTACTTTTTATGTATATTGGATCAGACATATTTTAATAATCTTGCAATGCATTTTTAAAGAAAGTCACTCTTTCTTCCCACTGCCGCATGTTATCAGATTTTGACCATCCATGGGCACTTAGTTTTTCGATTAAATTATATTGCATATTTTTATAATAATCAATTGTTTTGTTACTTAAATCTTTTCCAAATTGATTAATATATACTTGATTGGCGAAATTTAAGTGACATTCAATATCCGGATGACTATCATATGACAGAATACCATTAAATTGACTATTATTATCCATATCAAATAATACTTTTTCAGGCATGTTATCTTCTAAGTAGCCAAATTTTTCGTAGTTCTTATTAAGGCTAGGGGCTAAATTTAAGTCGTAATCAACCATATGCGCCTGGTAATCTATTTTCATACTTAAATTTGCAAATATGATAGTACTCATATTTTTCATGCAGTCATTTTCTATACTCCAAAAGTTATCTATAAACCATTGTGGGTATTCATCACCAGTAAAAATACTTCCACGATTAAGCCACCTATTTTCAAATCTATCTTCTCTATTCCAACTTGACCATACTACAAATATTTTATCTTCGTGTTTCCATTTCTCTTTTAATTTAGACTCTAGCATTAAATGACTGATAGCTACGTTTCCTAATCCACATCCAGCGTTTACTATAACACGGTCACCAATTTCAGTTTTTAGTATATCAGCCCATGTTGGCCACATATATTTTGTATAACTACATCCAAAAATAAAAATTTTAGACACTTAATATTTTCCTTTTTATTAAATTTAAATTTGCATGACATGATACAAGATATATTGAAATTAATATTGTGTGTTACGCTTTATAATGGATATTTATCGTTAATAAATAAACATAGCACTTAATTATGAGGAAATTATGATACTACTCACAGGAGCAAATGGATTTATTGGTAAGCATTTGCAACAACACATAGAGTGTATTACTATAGATTATCAAGATTGTGATTACAACGGCGATTTATCAAACAAAAAGTTTGTAGATGTGCTGCCAGACGATATTGATACAGTAATACACTTAGCCGCATTTAATAGTACAAAAAACTTTTATAGCACTCCTTTTAGTGTTATAGAAAGTATTGTAATGCCTACTATGAACTTGCTTAAACGTTACCCTAATGCTCACTTTGTATATGCTGGTAGTAGCGAAGAATATGCTGGAACTGTCAATCAGGGATGGGCGACAATTCCTACACCGGAAGACGTTCCACTGACAGTGGAAGATATTACAAATCCACGTTGGTGTTATGCTAGTGGAAAAATTGCAATGGAAAGTGCAGTTATTAGTCACAGTGTAGAACACGGTAACACATATACAATACTACGGTACCACAATGTATATGGTCCAGGACAGCAAAATCATTTTATTCCAGAGTTTATAGATCGTGTTAAAACAGGAGACTATAAACTACCTGGGTGGAGTGACACTCGCAGTTTTTGTTATGTTGAGGATGCAGTAAAATTAACAACATCTGTATTGAAAGAAGAAAACAAAATTATTAATATTGGTAATCCAACTGAAACTAAAATTATAGACGTTGCAAATATTATTGTAGAACTCTTGCAGCTACCCGACTATTTTGAATTAGTAGATAGCCCGCCTGGCAGTACTCCAAGAAGGGCACCTGATTTAACAAAATTAAAAAGTTTAGTCCCTGACTTTATATGGACAGATTTAAAAACAGGATTAGAAAAATGTCTTTAGAAACAAGCGACAATATGATTGGAAAGCAGGCGTTTTATCCTGCAGAGCGTGGGCATGTAAACTTAGTGATGATTATTTGTAATCATTGTCCATATGTACTATTCAGGATGCCAGCAATCAGTCAACTAGTAAAAGATTATAAAGATAGAGTCAAAATATTTGCTATTAATAGTAATGATGCAAGTCCAACAACTGAAGATAGTCATCCAGAAGATGCTCCTGAATACATGGAGGATTTTATGGAACGGTGGGATTTGCAATGTCCATATATTTTTGATGGCGATCAAGGTATTGCAACAGCATATGGTGCAGTATGCACACCTGAGTTTTATGTAGTAGACACTGATGGTATTATTGTATATCATGGTGAACTAGATCCAAGTCACACTAGTAACGACTTAATGCCCACTGGCAGTAGTTTACGTCATGCATTGGATTTAACACTAGTAAATAAACCAATCAATTGGGAACCCAACCCTAGTTTTGGGTGTAGTGTAAAATGGAAACTTAAACAGTGAATAAAATTTGTACATATGCATGGAAAGGATTACATATAACTCCAAATAGTGATGTTACTATGTGTTGTTTACAAAAGCGTCAATTACCATATCACGATGATAGAGTATCAGAAACTAACTGTATTTCTGACATTAGAAATAGTGAAAAATGGAATAATATAAGACAAAGCATGTTAGATGGTGATGAACAT
>Ga0181566_10005124_pt1 | contig 10578 bp, 10 predicted proteins | sample 101ome_15_FD_133762 | JGI IMG/M metagenome (GOLD analysis project Ga0181566, IMG submission 133762) | Coastal salt marsh microbial communities from the Groves Creek Marsh, Skidaway Island, Georgia - 101402AT metaG (megahit assembly) | ecosystem: Environmental > Aquatic > Marine > Intertidal... | reverse complement strand
TCACCAACGCCCCAGGCTTGATCGGCGAGCATAACGAGAATGCTTTGAAACGGCATAGCGAGAAACATAGGAACTTACCTGCACAGTAGACAGTGCAGAACGGGACGCTTCGTTCGGATGTAGCTAAAGCCTCGTTTGATGTCGTCGAACAACCCTTTCTTAACGTCGGCCTCACTGCTCGAACGACTTCGCCCGACGCCGAACATACAGAGCACTGCCAATGCATAAAGCACGATTGAGAGCATGTAGGCGCCCTTATAATCGAACTGCGCGACGATGACGCCCATGAGTGCCGGACCAAATACTCGACTCAAATTCATTACACCGCCAGCATAGGCCATTGCGCTCTGAAGTTTATCGGGGCCAACGACTGTCGCGGTTATTGCCATGCGTGCGGGCATGATGAAAGGAAACGCGCAGCCAGCGACAAATGCGGTGCACAACAGATGCCAGAATTCCAAATACCCGGTTAGCATCAGCGTGAGAATAAAGATTTCATTACTCACGATGAGCGACTGACCAACCAAAACCAGCTGTCGGCGCTCAACACGATCGGTTATCGCTCCGCCGACAATTGACGCAAAAACCATAGGGATCGCCACGACGAGATTAATATAGGCGAGCGAGGTTGCCGACCCAGTAAGATCCCAGGCGAGCAATGTCCGCGTGAGCATCTGCCCGTTCATTGCGAGAAAAAAGGTCGCATTACCCAGGAAAAGCCAGCGGAACTGCGCTATAGAGAAGACGGCAAATGGGCTTTTGCTTGATTCAGCGTCCACAGACGCCATGTGTGGCTCTGGGAGGTCTTGTTGACTGTTTGTCGGGGTACTAATTGATGTCACTCCTTCGGGAACGCGAAGTATAACCACCCGTTGAATTATTACTAGGTTAGCGAGCGATCTGTTGCCAAATAGTCGCGATTCGCCGTTACTATTCGTACCAATTAGGGACTTGCGTGTGAATATCAGATTGCTTATTCTCGGTGGGTTAAAGTTACCCTCAAACGAAAATTCGTTTTGCTTTCACAAGCTTCTGCGCACCGTTCACGCGAGGGTCGCTCAGAGGGAGAGAACTCTTAGCACAGCATGCTCACAGATAAACACGTTGAAGCACACGCAGCTAATTCAGAATACTTAGAAAGACCAAAATTAAAAATGGGAGAGTCAGAAATGATGACCAGTAAGCGGTTGATTACTTCATTCATGGTGAGCGCAGGTCTACTAGTCGGCAGTGCTGGCGCAGTAGCGCAGTCAGGAACCGACATCTACGCAGGAGACTGGCCTGATTACCATGGTAATAAAGAGTCGCAGCGCTACTCTCCCCTAGATCAAATCAACGCAGACAATGTAGGCTCGTTACAAATCGCTTGGCGCTTCTCTACGGCAAATTACGGGCCGAGTCCTGAATCAAACAGCACCTCAACTCCGCTGGAAATAGATGGTGTGCTCTATGCGACGGTCGGCGCAACGCGAAACGTTGTCGCACTCGATGCAACCACGGGCCAAGTGCTATGGCTCTGGCGCCCGCAAGAAGGCGCACGCTTCGACAAAGCGCCACGCAAAGGCTCGGGCCGAGGACTGTCTTATTATCGCAATGGCGACGAGCGCAGAATCATCGTGGTAACGCCTGGTTTCTTCCTAGTGTCGCTCGATGCGGAAACCGGTATCCCTGACCCCTCGTTTGGTGACAATGGCCGAGTAGACATGTTCGAAGGCCTCCGTCTGGCCGAAAACCGAGACGATATTGATATCGGCTCATCAATGCCCCCGCTAGTGATGAACGACGTCGTCGTTGTAGGCCCAGCTCACCGCGTAAGCATGCGACCTCCTTCAAAGCAAAACGTGAAAGGCGATGTCAGAGGCTATTCTGCGAAAACAGGCGAGCATCTGTGGACCTTCCGCACAATTCCACAGCGCGGCGATGTCGGCTACGAAACCTGGATGAACGACGGCGCCGAAATTAGCGGCAACGCCGGCGTTTGGGCGCCGCTATCAGGCGACGCCGAACTGGGTCTAGTTTATTTACCTGTCGAATCCGCCACGGGTGACCGCTATGGCGCCGATCGTCCAGGTAACAACCTCTTTGCTAATAGCCTCGTTGCGCTAGATATCGCCACCGGTGAACGCAAATGGCATTTCCAGATCATTCATCACGATATTTGGGACTGGGACAACCCCTCAGCGCCTATTCTTGCCGATCTGCCCAATGGCAAAAAGGTCATAATGCAGGTGACTAAACAGTCTTACGTGTATACCTTCGACCGCGAAACTGGTGAGCCAATTTGGCCTATCGAAGAGCTTCCCGTACCTGCAGGAGACGTCCCCGGCGAGTGGTATTCGCCTACTCAGCCTTTCCCAACTAAACCCGCTGGGTTTGATCGTCAGGGCTTTACCGAAGACGACCTTATTGACTTCACACCTGAGCTGCGAGAAAAGGCGCTCCTAGCTGTGGCAGATTTCCGCCTCAGCCCAAGCCTCTACTCTCCGCCCTCACTCAAAGATGCGGCAGACGGGACAAAGGGAACACTGAGCCTTCCTTCGTCAACCGGCGGGGCCAACTGGGAGGGCAGCGCGATTGACCCAGAAACGGGCATGCTCTACATCCCCTCTCGCACCACAATCTCCGTTCTCTCTGTAGAGAAAGACGAGGATTCGGACGTGGCGTTCAGCCAGTCCTACGGCGTGCGCGTCCCGCGCGTGAATGGCTTACCTATTGTGAAGCCACCGTATGGCCGAATCACGGCTATTGATATGAATTCGGGAGACCACGCGTGGATGATAGCCAATGCCGACACTCCTGAGCGCATCGCCAATAACCCCGCGCTCGCAGGCATTGATCTTCCGCGCACAGGCATAGAGACCAAGTCCGGCATTCTCCTGACGAAGACACTGCTGTTCGCAGGCGAAGGCGTTGGCGGGGGTCCTACTCTGCGAGCCCACGACAAGATGACAGGTGAGATAATCGCTGAAATTGAACTGCCCAACGCGCAAACAGGCGTGCCGATGACCTACGAGCATAATGGCAAGCAGTATCTGGTCATGGTTGTAAGCGGCGGCGGCACTGCAGCGGAAATCGTTGCCTACGCATTGCCCTAACGGTTGTCACAACGACGACCACCAAAGATCTAACGACTTAAGTTTTAACCAGGAGTACACAGGATAATGAAAAGTTTTTTAACTCGCGCCCTACTGGCACCAGCCATTCTTCTCACCGGTATGAGCGCGCAGGCAGCCGACTGGGTCATCGACAAAGCCGATTCGAAGGTTGTTTTTAAGTGGACTTATTCGGGAACACCTTATCAAGGCGAGTTCAGAAATATTTCGGCCACTTTCGATATCGATCCACTCAATCCTACCGAGTGTAAATTCGACGTCACCATCCCTATCATTGACATGGTGATAGATGATGCCGAGACTATGGACTATCTCCTTGACTTAGAATTATTCGACGTCGATCAGTTTCCAGAAGCAACATTTAAAGCTGAGAAATGCAGCATAGAAGGCGTAGACGCGTTCACATCCGCAGGTACACTTACGATTCGTGACCAGACGAATCCAATCGCATTCCCCTTTAACCTTAGCGTCGGTACGGAAGACGGAAGCGTGCGCTTTCATTTAACTAGCGAAGTGACGATCAACCGACTCGAATACGGTGTTGGTCAGGGCTACTGGGCAAGCACAGCTGCGATCCCTAATGAGGTTGTGGTCGAAGTCGACGTGTATGCGGTCAGGCAGTAATTAATACTCGCTTTCTCTAAACTTTCTAAACTCTCTCCTCTACCTAGGCCTAAACTAGGAAGAGGAGTTCTCAGACAAAGGCATCAAATACCGTGAAGAAATTATTCAGCTCGACAGCTCAACGCCTCGTAATACTGCTTGCCTTCACCGGCTTGCTCTCCGCGTGTGATCGTATTCTCACGCCCGATTTCGAGACCGATATCCAGGAACTAGGGTCAGGTAACTACACGCTCGACCCTGACCATGCGTCACTCCTTTTCAAAATCAATCATCTAGGATTCTCAAACTTTATAGGGCGTTTTAATGACTTTGACGCTTCACTCAATTTTGACCCTGAGAACATTGGCAATTCTTCGTTAGAGGTTATAGTCGATACTGCGTCTATTGACATTAACAACCCTGAGTTTGCCGAAGAACTCCGCGGAGCCAGTTGGTTCAACACCGAAGCGTTCCCCCAAGCTGTGTTTAGGACTACCTCTCTGATCGAAGAGAATGATAACAACTTCACGTTCGAAGGAGATCTTACATTGCTGGGTACGACTGCGCCCATTCAGATTGAAATCAACTTCAATGGTGGCGGCAGGAATTTTCTTACACGAAAAAATACGCTAGGTTTTTCAGCCAAAGTTGAATTCCAGCGGTCTGTGTTTGGCCTCGACAATCTAGTGCCTTTCGGCGTCGGAGACGACATCGAGCTAGAGATCCACGTCGAATTCCAAGAAGCCTCTTAACTACCTTAAAGCCCCCGATTTTCGGGGGCTTTAACCCTCCTTTTCGCCGCGTCAATCTCTCCCCCTTTCCGTAAAAGTCCATTTATTTTAACTGTTGAAAGTTCAACGGTTTGTTACGGCGCATTGCTAATAATGAGCCAGTTGGGCAAACTAGCGCCCGCTTTAAAATGCCCTCTTTTCGCTGATTCAGTACTATTTTTTAGCGCTACAGCCACTGAGGAACTTAAACGTTGCGAACATAATTGGCATCGAAATCATGCCCGCCATCGTTCTACTCGATAAGCGACCCACCGAGTCACCGGTTATACGTCGCATTTTTTCCACCTGAAGAGTTTCAACCGTATTATGAAGATCACACCCAGTCTATTTCTCGTCACAAGCCTCGTTTCACTCTCGCTCATCGGTGGCTTTTCTACCAAGGCCTCAGCGCAGACCGCAAGCGTGGGACGCGGAGGCGACTTGTTTTCCGCTGAGTGCTCGCGATGCCACGTGCCTTCACAATGGGTTGGCGTTCTAAATAATAGATGGATAAATAAAAGCGGCGAAGAGTTATTCACTCAAATTCGCGCGACGATGCCTGCTGAGACACCGGGATCGCTCAGCGACGATGAATACTATGATGTGACGGCGTTTATCCTTGCCTCTGCGAACATGCCCATAGAGGGCGGCATGATTAGCCATGCCGCCATCAACGCGCTTTCTATCAAGCCAGGCGAAGCAGTACCCGCCGCCGGCGCTGCTGGCAGCACCCCATGGACTCACTTAAACGGTGACGAACGTGCCAACCGCTACGCGCCCCTCGACCAAATCGATGCGAGCAATGCAGCCGACCTCGAGATCGCTTGGAGCCTCGACACGGGTATTTTTGGGCCACGGCCCGAAACCTACAGTGTCACAACGCCACTGATGGTCGATGGCACGCTGTTTGCAACCGCAGGCGCCACGCGCAATGTGATTGCCTTGGACGCAGCGACGGGCCAGCTCTTATGGATGTGGCGCCCAGATGAAGGCAAGCGCTTCGACGATGCACCGCGAAAAGGCTCTGGCAAAGGCCTTAGCTACTTTGATAATGCAGGCGAAGGCGTAATCTTTACTATGACTCCGGGCTATTCTCTTGTGGCGCTTCATGCAGCGACAGGAAAACCCGTCGAGACCTTCGGTAAGAATGGGATTGTTGATCTCCAAGAGGGCTTGAGATTAGGCCCGGGCCGCGATGATCTCGATATAGGTATCTCGTTCCCTCCCCTGGTCGTTGATGATGTTGTGATCGCCGGTGCGGCGCATCTTGTCGGCATGCGACCCATTGCTGCGAGCAATGTGAAGGGAGATATTCGAGGCTTCGATGCGCGCTCAGGCAAATTACTTTGGACTTTTAAGAGTATTCCCGAAAAAGGCGAGCCGGGGTATGAAACTTGGCTCAACGGCTCAGCCGAATATACAGGTAACGCCGGTGTGTGGACGTCGATGTCGGCAGACACAACTCGCGGGGTCGTATATCTGCCCGTCGAATCTGCAACGGGCGACCGTCATGGTGCCGACCGCCTAGGCTCAAACCTCTATGCGAGCTCGACAGTCGCCGTCGATTACCGAACTGGCGAGAAAAAATGGCACTTCCAGAGCACGCATCACGATATTTGGGATTGGGATACGCCTGCAGCGCCGCTAGTCGTCGACCTGCCAAACGGCGAGGAAGCAGTTGTACAGACTCTCAAGCAGTCACACCTCTTCATGTTCGATCCCGACACGGGGAAACCAATTTTTGCTGTCGAGGAACGTCCCGTCCCTGCGTCAGACACGCCGAATGAAATCACGTTCCCCACTCAGCCATTCCCTGTGCTGCCGGCTCCTTACGATCGTCAGGGCTTTCAGGAAGAGGATCTGAACGATATGACGCCTACTATACTTGCGAAGGCAAAAGAGATTGCGTCGAAATACCGCTTCAGCGAACTATACACGCCGCCGTCACTGTATCAGCACCCCGCCGACGGAAGCCTTGGAACACTGCATCTTCCGTCGTCAACAGGTGGTTCGAACTGGGAAGGTGCCGCCTATGACCCAGAGACGGGGCTACTCTATGTGGCGTCGCGAACGGCCACCAGCGTCTTGTCACTGGTCAACGAGCCCGAAGCTTCGTCGGTTAAATATATTCAGGGCGGAGCGCGCACGCCAACAATCGATGGGCTCCCGTTGGTGAAACCACCCTATGGGCGCATAACCGCCATCGACCTCGTGTCTGGTGAACATGCCTGGCAACGAGTAAACGGCGACACGCCTGAAGAGATAAAGAATCATCCGTTGCTGGAGGGCGTCGATTTGCCTCCAACGGGCAAGCCTACTCGTTCTGGTATGGTATTAACTAAGTCCTTGCTGTTCTTTGGGGAAGGCCCAGGTGGCTCGCCCTTACTGCACGCCGTAGACAAGGCAACAGGGGAAACCGTTGCAGAAATTGAATTACCGGCGAGCGTCACAGGTTTACCGATTACCTATATGCACGAGGGACGTCAATTTATCGTCATGGCGGTGAGTGACTTCCGCAATCCAGCTAGGCTGGTGGCATTGGCACTGCCTGAATAAGGACTAATTTTTCGAAAAATTCGGCAGTGCTGGCTCTCTGGTCTATCCTTTTCACCAGAGAGGACGATTAGGAAGGCCCAGTATGACTAAGCGCTGCTTTTGGTGTAGCGAAGACCCCGAATATATCGCCTACCACGACACCGAGTGGGGCATTCCTGTTAGGGATGATAGACACCTATTCGAACTACTTTGCCTCGAGGGACAGCAAGCCGGGCTAAGCTGGCTCGTCGTGCTGCGCAAACGAGCGCACTACCGCAAAGTGTTTAAGAACTTCGAAATTGGCCCAGTTTCGCGCATGAAAGACAAAACCCTCGAAGCCTTAGTGTCTGATACCGGACTCATTCGAAACAGACTCAAACTGTTTTCCATTCGTTCCAATGCGGTTGCCGCGCTTGCAGTGCAGGAAGAATTCGGTAGCCTTGAGTCCTATTTTTGGCGGTTTGTGAACAATCATCCGATTGACGGCGGTGGTCGTCACGCCGGCGCCATTCCTGCGCGAACAGCGTTGAGCGATGCCCTTTGCAAGGATTTAAAGAAAAGAGGCTTTAAGTTTATCGGCAGTACTATCTGCTATGCCTTTCTGCAGGCTGGTGGGTTTGTTAACGATCATACGGGCGACTGCTTTCGCTACAGCGAGCAGCGCAAGGCTAACAGCATGGGCAAGGCTACGTGCTCAACTGTTTAGAATTCCTAGACTACCTAGTTACCTTGCTAGAAGACACGCTACGTCATTCTCGCTCACGTTTCTCCCAAGGGATTATTCGTCGTCTTCGCGCTGTAGCTTGGCATAGGCTATCGAATTGAGTTCGTGTGCGCGCTCGCCAAAAACTACTTTGTGCAAGGTATCCTCGAGAAAGTCTTGAAACGTGTCTTTGTGCAAGTAAGCTGCGACATCACCATCCGTTGGATCTAGGGCAATCTGCCGCAGATCGCGACGATGGTCCTCAGTGATAAGCAAGACGGGCGTTGGGTAACGGAACGGACTGCGCCTCTCCTCGTTTCGCAGACGAAATAAAAACTGATCGCGAGGTTTTTTGTAACTATTCCAACCGGTGATCACACAGGCGAGTTTATTGGTTCCAAGTCCCCAGAACCGATTATATTGTCTCAACGCCTCGGTGGCGTTTGCTTCGTTATAGGTATTTATCGAGGTATAAAGCCCCGTTCTACCTATTAACGCAGCGCATTCGTCGACAAGGGTGTTATCGAGATCATATAGCAGAATGACTGGTTTCAACTAAGTTATCACCTATGCTGCGAGTCAATCGAGTGAGTCCTAAGAGCGAAAAACCACGCTCGCGGAGATTGGCTCGCGTGCGGTCCGAGTTTTATTCGCTGCGACGGCAGTATCTTCATAGCCGAAACTTAAGCCAAATAAGATTTTTGTGTCATCCTGAATATCGAAGGCCTCGCGCACCATGTCCGGATAATTGCGCATAGTTCCCATGGGGCAACTATGCAGGCCAAACGCGACCATCGTGAGCATAAGGCTCTGCGCGTACATGCCTACATCGAGGGCAACTGTCGTGCCGAATGCCGGGTTCATCCCTAAAAACGCGATATACGGTGCGTCGAAGAACTCAAAATTACGGACGATCGCCCTTAGCCGGCCTTCTTTATCGTCTCTCTCGATACCCATATTGTTATAGAGAGCCACGGCGCAATCCACCTGGCGCTTGCGATACTCTCCCTCGAACGTGCCTCGATAAGGGTAGTCTGGATTGGGCTCGATACGATTAATGGTGTTCTCCACCATTTGTTTCTTTAACCTGTCTTTGAGCGCACCGGAGGCAACAAACACTTTCCAAGGCTGGACATTACAGTTAGATGGCGCCATTTGTGCAACCTCGAAAATCCGATTGAGCACGTCGGCGGGCACCTCTTTATCGAGATAACCGCGCACAGAACGACGCGAATAGATTGCCTCAATGACACTCATGTCAGGGTCTATTTGACTATGAAGCTGACTCGTTGGGTCTGCATTCTCGAGCGCTTTCATTGCGCCTATTACGTCAGAGGTCGCGCTCGAACTCTGGTTCTGGACAATGCTCATGGCACCACTCCTAACTTAAAATTCTGCCGCCGTCGACATCGACAGTTGTGCCAGTGACGAAGCGGTTCTGCATAACGAAGAGGATGCCATCGGCGACCTCCTCTGACGTCCCTGCGCGCGGAATGAGGTGACTGGCTGTCATGGCTGCCAGGTTTGCTTCTTTGGCTTCACCCATCGCATCAAACATAGCTGTGTCTACGGTGCCGGGTGAGACTACATTGACACGAATCGGCGCCATCTCCACCGCGAGGCAGCGGACCAGATTCTCAACCGAGGCGCCCACACAGCTTAGTGGTGACTGAGCCGGTCGAATTTTACGAGCAGGAGAGCCGCTGACTAAGGTCACTGCACCATCTGCAGCCAGGTACGGTGCGCCAGTTCGAACAACCTTCGCATACCCCCAAAGCTTGTCATAGGCGGCCTTAAATTGCTCCTCGGTTTGCTCTAAGAAAGGCTTGAGGGTCCGTTCACCGCCTACGGCCGCCGACACCAAATGATCAATCGTACCTACCTCGTCGAAGAGCGCCTTAAGCGCGGCTGCATCGTGGGTATCTGCTTGCCGCACTTCGAAACTTCCTTGTGCAATCTGCTTGGCGTTTTCGATATGCTTCTCAGACCTCCCCGCAACCCAGACTCGCGCACCGGCAGCGGACGCTGCCTGCGCCGCAGCGAGTCCAATACCAGCAGTTCCCCCTATAATGACTACATTCTTTCCTTCGATTGAACTACTCGGCATTGTGCTCTCCTTTCTTTTTAAATGTATTTAACACGTTGTTGATTATGTGTAAGCGATCGTTCGCTCTTAAAAGCGGCGATGCATAGTCTTCAGATGACTTGAATAGTACCATAGCAATGAGAGCAATCTAGGGGGATCCCCCACCACTCAACCTGCTATTTATTCTAAGGATATCTTATGCACACGCCCTCACGTTCGACAATTCACCTTACCACCGTCTGCCTATTCTCTCTTTCGCTTGCAGCCTGCAAAAGCTGGGTTCAACTCACTCCCGAGGGCTCGAATGTTGAACTCGTTGGCGACGCTTCTCGGGTGGCTAACTGCGCGCGAGTGGGGCGCGCCAGTGTTCAAACTCTAGGCAAGATTATTGTAGTTGAACGCGGTGGTCAGCGACTTCAAAATGAGCTATTGACGCTCGCTCGAAACGAAGCGGCGGATTTAGATGGAGACACCGTGGTCCCAGAGTCTCTCATTTCAAATGGCGAGCAGGTTTTTGGTGTCTATCGGTGTAGAAGATAGCAACGTTGGGGCCTTCACCCATAGAAGGCCAAGGTGACGCGCAAAGTATTCTATTTTCGACCTTGCGTTATCTTTCTGAGAGCCTATTAATTGACCGCGAAAGGCCGAATAATGGTTAATACTTCGTGTCCCGATCGAATATTTCTCTATCGAACTCACCTTCCCAGTTAGCTACTGCAGTGGCTACCGACAAGTCTCCGCAAATATTTACCGATGTACGGAGCATAT
>Ga0181566_10005123_pt1 | contig 10579 bp, 11 predicted proteins | sample 101ome_15_FD_133762 | JGI IMG/M metagenome (GOLD analysis project Ga0181566, IMG submission 133762) | Coastal salt marsh microbial communities from the Groves Creek Marsh, Skidaway Island, Georgia - 101402AT metaG (megahit assembly) | ecosystem: Environmental > Aquatic > Marine > Intertidal... | reverse complement strand
ATTCTATAAAGTGTAGGATCTCTCATGCACATAAATGAACTCTTCATATCGATTTTAGCCCTCAGAACACAATGATTTTCTTTAAAAACTCCATCTCGCATTTGACGAAAATTTTGAAGATTTTCTTCTATTGAGTTTTGTCTGAATGGACTATCAGTGCCAGGCTCTTTGAGAGTTCCTCTATTTTCTCTAATTTCATCAGGAGATAAGAAGCATACATAGGCCAGCCCCTTTTGAATCAATTCAATGGCATAAGAATAGAAATATTCAAAATAATTTGAGCTGTATTTTTCATCTTCATTCCACTCAAAACCTAGCCAATTAATATCTTGTTTAATCGAATTGACAAATTCAATATCTTCTTTGGATGGGTTAGTATCATCAAATCTTAAATTACAACAACCATCAAACCTTTTTGCAATACCAAAATTAAGAAAAATGGATTTGGCATGGCCAATATGCAGATAACCGTTTGGCTCTGGAGGAAATCGAGTCTGAATTTTTTTGTATAGACCATTAGCTAGATCCTCATCAATTTGATTGAGAATAAAATTAATAGCAGGAGAAGATTTTTCTGTGGACATAATAATTTCGTGAATTATATCATTAATGTTTTTGAATAAAAAATAACGACGATTGCCACGATAGTAAAATATACAAGATGAAAATAGCCATAGTGAGATTATCAGCGCTTGGAGATATATTCCAATCTATGATAGTTCTGCAGTTTATTAAAAAGAAGTTTCCAAATTCACAAGTTGACTGGATTGTAGATGAATCTTTTCAAGATGCGCTCAAAGATAATCCTCACATCAGTAAAATTATTCCAATACCTATAAAGAAAATAAAAAAAACAAAGTCACTACGTGGGTTATTTCAAGCTATTAAAGAACTCAGACAATTAACCTTATATGATTATGTTTTTGATCTTCAGGGTTTAATTAAGTCATCTATAGTCGCAAGGTTAATTACAAGTCAAAATAGAATTGGCTTCGACAAAAATTCTATAAGAGAGAAGTTTGCATCTTTTTTTTATACAAAGAAATTTTTCTTTCCATATCATGAAAATGTTATTAGAAGAAACTGCTATCTTTTAAATCAAGCTCTTGGACTCAATATTGATGACGATGATATCCTTAAAAAAGAATCGTTTTTTAAGTTAGATAAAACTTTCACGAAAGAGACGTTGGTTATTTTAGTTTTAGGGGCCTCTTTTGAATCAAAAATTTACCCTTTAAATAACTACCTCAAAATTGCAAAAGCAATTGATGCTAATTTTATTGCAATCTGGAAATCAGCTAGTGAAAAAGTTATGGCTCAAAAACTAGCAAATAAATTAAAGAATGTTTCCGTGTCTGGAAATCTTAGTATTAAAGAATTAAAACAATTGATTTCAACTGCATCACTTGTTATTGGGGGCGATACCGGACCGACACATCTTGCTTGGGCATTAAATATACCCTCGATTACTTTATTTGGTTCAACTCCTGGGTATAGAAATATGTTTGAAACTAAAATAAATTTGAGACTTGAATCCAGTTCAAAGATTGATCCTTATAAAATTGATAAAACTGACTTTAGCATTGCTGAGATAGATCCCAAAAAAATAATTGATTTAGCAAGTAGATTGTTAAATGTTTAAATCTAGAATTTGATAAAGACTGTCAACTATATATTTAGCTTTGGTATTCTTTTCGTCAATTTTATGACCACTTCTTACTAGTACAGTATTCCTTATTTTTGCAGCTTTAGCCGCAATAATATCTGCCTCTTTGTCTCCAACTGACCAAGATTCATTTATATCTATGTCAAATTTCTCAATTGCATCAAAATATAATCCTGGCTTTGGTTTTCTACAATAACAATTATCTTCAGGGCGATGAGGACAGAAAAAAACCTCTAGTAAATCAATTCTTCTCGAACTAAGATAGTTGACCATCCAATTATTTAGGTTATAAAAATCTTCAATAGAATACATCCCCCTTCCTATGCCAGATTGATTTGTAATGATCACTATCTTGAATCCTTTGCTTTGAATATACCTTAGTGCGTCAATTACACCTTCTATGAATTGGAATTTTTCAATTTCATGAAGGTAGCCAATCTCTTTGTTTATTACACCATCTCTATCCAAAAAGAAAACTTTAATTTTTTTGTTCATAACTGTTTAACATATTACCTTTAAGGGTTTTGGGGTTATATTGTGTGAGATATCTTAATTACTTAAATTATAAAAATATAAATCATTTTTTTTTAGCATCTTTTGCTTTAATGTTTCCAATCTCCGTTGCAGGTGGAAATCTCATCGCTTTTCTTTTGATATTTCTATGGGTCATTTCAGGAAGCTTCAAGAATAAAATTATTCATATCATTAAGAATAAATTTGTACTAGCATCTTTACTCTTTTTCTTATTACATCTTTTAAGTCTTTCCTGGGCAGATGATGTTAATCTTGGGCTAGGAAGTGTAAAAAAAATGCTTGAGTTTGGAGTTTTGATTCCGGCTTTAACTTTCTTATTTGAAAAAAAGAGAGTTGAAATTTATTTGAATTATTTCTTAGTTTCTGTGTTTATCACAGTAGTAATTTCTTTTCTTGTATTCTTTGGTATGCCAAACCCATTTATTAACGACTCCGATGTTTTAAATCCTGTAGCTTTTTCAAGTCATGTAACACAAGGTCCTATTGTTGCTATAGGTTACTATGTTTCAATGAGATTTCTTTTGTTTTTAAATAGTGAGCAGTTTAAGGCAAAAAAAACAATGGTTCTATTTTATGTTTTTCTAAGTCTTTTATCTGCAGCAAATGTTTTCATTTTAGAGGGTAGAGCTGGCTATGTCGTTTTTTTTATTGTAAATCTCATTCTTTTCATCCAGAGGTTTAATCTAACATATAAATCTTTAATGTTATTTGCACTTACAGCAGTAATCTTTCTTACTTTAGTAGATGCCTATAGCCCCAAATTTCATAACAGAACAATAGAGACAATAGAATCTGCTAAAAATTTATCTCAAGATAGACTCTCATCTTTGGGTAGAAGATACACCATGGCAGAAAATACATTAAATGTTTTTAAAGAGAACCCTCTTGTTGGAGTTGGATCTGGAAACCTTCCTATTCACTATGAAAAGTCAATTAAAAGTTCAAAAATAGATTCTGAAACTCTAAAAGTTATCAGTAAGAACACTAAAAATCCTCATAATATGTACCTTCTTACCGCAGCTGAACTAGGAGTTCTTGGGTTGTTTTTTTTACTCCACCTTTTTTATAGGAATTTAACTTTAGGCTTGAGAACTGTTAATAAACTTAAGAAAGATATAGCTGTTACCTCATGTGTAATATTTTTCTTAATGAATTTTTCAGAATCATATTTTTTGGGGCACTTTACAACTTTTTTATATGCCTTTCTTGCTTCTTTGTCTCTTTCTAAGGACTAATGAGAGATTTAAAAAAAATTCTGATAATTATCCAACGTTCTAATGGCGATGTATTTTTTAGTAAAGATTTAATTTTCAAACTTTATTGTAGTTATAACGAGCCAGATATAGATTTATTGGTTAATGATGATACATATGCTATTGCTAAATTGATTCCAAATGTAAAAGACATCATAACATTTAGTTATCAAGAAAAGAAGCAAAGAAATTTCTCACAAGAAAAGAATTTAATTAGCAAGATATACAAGAAGTATGATCTGAGTATATCTTTGACTGCAAGTGATAGAAGTGTACTTTATTCTATCTTATCTTCAAAGTTCTCAATAAGTGCAATTGAAAATAATTCATATAAGTCATGGTGGAAGAAAATATTTTTGACAAAATATTATGTATTTAATTCTGAAGAACACATTATTTCCAACAATCTTAAATCATTACGAATTTTAAATATAAAGCCCGACAATGAACTTATTGAAGTAGGATTTAGAAAAGAAACTTTCAATAAGATTCAAAAATTTTTAAAAAAAATAAGAGTTAAGAATTTCTTAGTTTTTCATCCATCCGCGCAATATGATTACAAGATATATCCTGAGTTAAAAAGAAATCAACTAATAGGTCTATTAGCATCTTTAAAAATAGATATTGTTATAACTGGGGGAAATAGCGAATTAGATCAACATATTCAAAAAACTATTCCAAAATATGGAAATATTCATAATTTGATTGGATTGACAACCCTAGAGGAATATCTTGTTATAAGTTCTTTATCCTCAGGATACATAGGCATGGATACTTTAAATATGCATATTGCTGCAAGTCAAAATAAAAAAATATTTGCTATTTTCGGGCCTACAAACTTAAAAATGTGGTCGCCATGGTCAAATAAATTAGGTAAAGGGACTACTACAGATATGCCATTACAAAATTATGATAAAGTCACCATCTTCCAGGCCGACCTGCCTTGTGTGGCATGTGGAAGAGCAGGTTGTGACGACAAACATGGAATAAGTGAATGTCTTCACAACATTGAACCTAATGTCATATTTAATGAAATAAAAACTTATATTGAATCTGTCTAGCCGTCTCTTTTGTATATGTCTTCAATTCTAATAATATCATCTTCACCAAGATAATCACCGGTCTGAACCTCAATAACCTTTAAAGTTTCAGTCGATTCATTTTCTAGTCTATGTATTGTTCCTTGAGGGATGAAAGTAGATTGATTTTTAGTATATTTTTTAGTCAATTCACCACAAGTTATTGTTGCTTCTCCTGAAATAACAACCCAATGCTCTGATCTATGTTCATGCTTTTGTAGAGAAATTTTTGCGCCTGGATTAAGAGACAGCAGTTTTACTTGATACCCTTCTTGCTTTTCCAGAGACTCAAAGTAGCCCCATGGACGATGAACTTTTTTGTGATTCTGGTATTCCTCTCTCTTATCTTCTTTTAGATGATTAACAATTTCTTTTGTATGGTGTGCCATAGATTTGTCAGACACTAGAAGAGCATCACTAGTATCAACGACAATTATGTTTTCTAGACCTATGACTGCAGTAAATTTTTTTTCCGTTTTTATATAAGAATTACTAACATTATTAGTGTAAATATCTCCATCAATAATATTACCAAACTTATCTCTATTTTTTTCCAACCACAATGATTCCCAAGAGCCAACATCACTCCACTTCGCATCTAAATTTAGCAATACAGCATTGGAAGTTCTTTCCATAACTGCATAATCAATAGAAATATCTTTACACTCCTTAAATAAAGTCTTATCAATTTTTTTAAACCCAAACTCATCCTTCAAGCCTTTATTAACCTTCTTACAATTCATAAAAAGATCAAATTCATATTTTTTGAGTTCTTCTAAATATAGCTTGGCTTTCATGGCAAATATTCCACTATTCCAAAAATAATCATCTGAATTTAGAAAATCTAAAGCTTTATCATAGTCTGGCTTCTCTTCAAAAGAAGAAATAGGAAATATTCCATCATTACTTTCAGATTTTTTAATATAACCATATCCAGTTTCAGGTCTTGTAGGTTTAACACCAAAAGCAACAAGAAGATTTTTATTGATCGGTTTAATAGAGGCGCTCACCGACTTATGAAAGGAGTCAGTATCTTTAATTTCATGATCAGCAGATAAAACAAGTATTGATGATTCTGAACTAATAGACAAAGCTTCCAAGGCGCATATAGCAATAGCTGGTGCAGTATTTTTACCAAAAGGTTCAAGAATAATAGACTGAGCACACTTATTGATTGCTTTTAGTTGATCAGAAACTATAAATCTATGCGATTCATTACAAATGATAATAGGCTTGGAGCATATTTTAGGTAATCTAAGAATTGTTTTTTGAAATAGAGATAAGTGTTTATCAGTTAAATTAAGAAATTGTTTAGGGCAATTTTTTCTTGACATTGGCCAGAGTCTGGTGCCACTGCCTCCACATAGAATTACAGGGATAATCATAGACTAATCTTTATTCTGAGGTTCAGACTCAGGTATTTTCCAATTTGATTGTTTTTCATATAATTTAAGATACCTATAGAAAGTTCCTTCAAAGTTTCCAAATGCTATTACTAAACCAGGTCCGCCATCCAAAATTCCCAGTTTAAATATGTAATGTTTAATAAAAGCCCAAAAACCATGCATAAATGCCTTGGAAACCGATGATTTTATATTCCTTATTTCCAGTTTTTCAACTCCAAGTGTAGAGTATTTATTTGCCTTATGTATTACCTCATTAATGTTCTTGAAGGGAATTTGCCAAATACAATTAGTAAGATAACCAATATCTTTAGAAGATAAATTAATAAAACCCTCATGAACAGGTTTTGTGTCATATTTCATCTTTCCATTTTTAAAAAACTGAGGTTGTCGGTAATTTGGATACCATCCAGAAAATTTTATCCATTTCCCCATAAAGAAATTTCTTCTGGGTATGAAGTAGATATCATGCTCTGGGTTTTCTAAAATACTTACAATCTCTTTACGAACTTGATCTGTGCATCTTTCATCAGCATCAATGCTTAAAATCCAGTCCCCAGTACATTTTTTGATTGCAGAATTTCTAAGATTTCCATAACCTTCGAACTCTATATGCACAACTTTCGCTCCCAAAGATTCAGCTAATTCAGTCGTGCCGTCAGTACTATTTGAGTCAGCTAGAATTATTTCATCTGCCCATAAAACACTTTTTATGCACTGTTTTATTTTTTCTACTTCGTTGAATGCAATAATATAGACAGAAATTTTTTTCATAGGGCTATAAAATTTGTAAACTAAGTAAGCATTATAAATATGAATTTATCTTTGATTATTACTACTTTTAATAGATTTGAAGCACTTGAGCTGGTTCTGAAGAGTATCGAGCTACAAACTGTTAAGCCAAACGAAGTAGTTATTGCTGATGATGGAAGTAATAAGACTACTGTAAGTAAAATTCAAGAATACATTATGAACTCAGATCTTAATGTAAAACACTCTTGGCAAAAAAATCTTGGATTCAGATTGGCAAGATCTAGAAATAAAGCAATAAGCATTTCTGATGGAGACTATATCGTAATGATTGATGGAGATATGGTTCTTGATAAAAATTTCATTAGAGACCATATTTTTCACGCAAAAAAACAGCAACTAGTTCAGGGCTCTAGAGTTCTTCTTGATAAGGAAAATACTGAAAGAATGCTAAACGGGAATAAGGTTTTACTTGGTTTTTTTTCTAATGGTATATCTAATAGAAAAAATTCAATAAGATGTATCTTATTATCTAGTCTATTTTCAAGAAAAAGTAGTTCAATAAAAAATACTCGAGGTTGTAATATGGGGTTTTTCAAAGAGGATTATGCCTCTATCAATGGTTTTAATAATCTGTTTGAGGGCTGGGGTAGAGAAGATAGTGAGTTTGTTGTCAGATTTTTGAATTTTGGTTTTTGTAAAAAAAATGTCAGGTTTGCAGCTCTTCAGTTTCATTTATGGCATGGACTTGAGAGCGATAAATCAATTCCCGAAAATGATGAACTTTTAAATCAAGCTATTAATGATAATCTGACTAAGTGTGAATCTGGGCTGAACGATTTTATTAAAAAGTAATATGAAAGTCAGCGCATTCACTTTTATAAAGAACGGACAAATCCTAGGGTACCCATTTACTCAATCAATTAGGTCAATCCTACCAATAGTTGATGAGTTTGTCATAAATGTTGGAAAAAGTGAGGATGAAACTTTAAAAATTATTAAGTCTTTAAAAGAACCAAAAATTCGAATCATTGAATCTCATTGGAGTGAGTCCATGACTAATAAAGGTTTTGTTTATGGGCAGCAAAAAATGATAGCTCAATACAATTGTACTGGCGATTGGTTATTTTATGTAGAAGGTGATGAGATATATCATGAAAATGATTTGGATTATATCCTCAAGCAAATGAAAATCTTTAATAAAGATGAGAATATTGAGGCATTAGCTTTGAATTTTATCCACTTTTATGGGAACTCAAATAGCTACCTTGACTCTCCCGGATGGTATCGCTCAGAAGCACGAATAATCAAGTCATCCATAAGAGCCTATGCTCCAGATGGTTTGTTTTGGTTAGTTCTTGATTCCAATAAAAAGGGAAGATATCCTCGTGCCAAATTAATAAATGCAACATGTTACCACTATGGATGGGTAAGACCAGAAGAAGAAATGAATTTAAAAAGCCAAAAAGTACAAAGATATTGGGGCTGTAAATATAAAAGAATTGATTATTCAAATATGGATCAAAAAATCATAAGAAGCTTTATAGGAACTCATCCAAAAGTTATACAATCATGGCTTCCAAATGAAACTGGTATTTATCTTGCTGACCCAAATTATCGTTTAACTAGAAAGCAAAAAAAACACAGACTAATGTTAAAACTTGAAAAGTTATTTAATCTCGATTTAAGTAAAAAACATTATAAAAAAATTTATTAATGAGAGTAATAATTGAGCTTCCAACATGGTTAGGCGATAGTGTTATGACTACTCCCGCCATAGAAAATATAGTTAGACAATTCCAAGATTGCGAAATAATTTTTATAGGTTCGAAAATAGCTATTGATTTAATGAGCGAGCATCCTAATTGCATTGCATCTTATGTGCTAGATAGAAAATTAATGTATCTTATAAAGAGAATAAGATCATTCAGATCTATAGATCTTTTTATTTCTTTCAGAAGTTCCATAAGAACCAAGTTATTCTTTGTATTTTTAGATGCAGAAAAAAAATTTCAATTTAATAAACACAAGTTTTCCTCTGGTCATCAGGTTGAAAAATATAATAAATTTGTTCAAGAATCTTTAAATTCAAATTTTAAAGCTGGAAAATTAAAAATTTTTAATACTCGAAAAAAATATCAATCGAAGCTCCCAATTCTTGGGATTAATCCCGGAGCGTCTTATGGGTCTGCAAAATGCTGGCCGTATAAAAAATTTGTAGAAGTGGCTTTAACTCTGTCGAAAAAATTTGATATCCTTATTCTTGGAAGCCCCAATGAGATAGAGCTTTCGAAGAAAATTACGAATGAATTAAAAAATAATAATTGTAAGAATTTTAAAAATCTTACTGGAAAAACAACTATCAAAGAGCTAGTTGGACATATATCAACATTAGATCTCTTTATAACTGGAGATTCTGGGTCCATGCATATTGCAGCTGCATTTCAAATTCCTACAGTTTCAATATTTGGACCCACAAAAGTTAATGAGACATGTCAATGGATGAATAACAAATCTAATATTATTAAGAAAGATTTAGCATGTCAGCCTTGCATGCAGAGAGTTTGTCCATTAGGACATCACGAATGTATGAATAAAATTACCAGCAATGAAGTAATCAACTCAGCTTTAAGTTTAATTCGATAAATTAATATCTATTAAATGACAAATAGTGTGCCCAACAAGTATATGCATCTCTTGGATTCTAGGAGTGTCATTAGATGGAACAACAAGATTAATATCGCAAATGTTATTCATCTTCCCCCCATGACCACCTGAAAAGCCAACAACTTTTGCGTGGAAGCTCTTAGCATAGTCAAGAGCATTAATAATATTAGAGCTATTGCCAGAAGTACTAATACCTATAACCAGGTCATTTTTATTTAAAAGCGCTTCAAGTTGCCTTTTAAAAACGTTCTCATATCCAAAATCATTAGATATTGCTGTCAGGGCAGATGTATCAGTGGTTAGAGCTATAGCGAACAATCCTTTTCTATTGACTTTGTATCTGCCAACAAGTTCAGCCGCAATATGTTGAGCGTCAGCAGCAGAACCTCCATTACCAAATAAAATAATCTTTCCACCTGATTTAATAGAATTAATTGCCAATTTTGCAATTAATTCAATTGAACTAGAAAGCACCTCCATTTTTAATGAAACTTCATTGTGAAGTTTAAGCTCTCTTTTAATTATTTCTATCATCTTTCTGTATTTTTGAAATTGTATTAGAAGTGCTTCTTCCCTCAATAAAATCTATTAGGACAAGTTCTTTCGCAATTTCCTTACCGACTACCTTTTTATCTTTGTAGTCTCCACCTTTAACAAGTATGTCTGGAACAATTGCGGTAATCAATTCGATTGGTGTATCTTCCTCAAAAGGAATAACATAATCCACTGATTTAAGTGAAGCAATAACGCAGCACCTATCATTAAGTGGATTGATAGGTCTATTCATACCTTTTAATCTTTTGACGGAATCATCTGAATTCACACCTACAACTAGAATATCTCCAAGTTTCTAGCTTTTTCTAAATATTTAACATGACCCATATGAAGAATATCAAAACAGCCATTGGTAAATACAATTTTATTTTCAGACTTTCTTAAACTATTTAAAATCTCAGTGAATTTTTCTAATGACAATATACTTTCTTCACAATCACAATTGTTAAGTAAGGATTCATACTTAATGATTTCTTTAAATGATGTTGTTGCAGAGCCAATCTTTCCAACAACAACTCCAGCTGCTAAGTTGGCAAGAATTACTGCCGAATCAATATTTTCCTTGGCGGCCAAAGCATAACCAAGAGCCGCAATCACTGTATCACCAGCTCCAGTGACATCAAATACTTCTCTGGCAACTGTTGGATGAGATCTAAATTGGCCATCAAATAT
>Ga0181566_10005119_pt1 | contig 10583 bp, 6 predicted proteins | sample 101ome_15_FD_133762 | JGI IMG/M metagenome (GOLD analysis project Ga0181566, IMG submission 133762) | Coastal salt marsh microbial communities from the Groves Creek Marsh, Skidaway Island, Georgia - 101402AT metaG (megahit assembly) | ecosystem: Environmental > Aquatic > Marine > Intertidal zone... | reverse complement strand
GAAAATTCTGCAAGTAATAAAAAATTTGTAAAATATACAAGCAATGATGTATTAAATCAAGTTTTAAATGAAACAACAGGCGGTGTACCACAAGAAGGTACATCTGTGAGTTATGATGGAGGCTTGAGTGGTCAAATCACTAGTACAGCTGATATTATCAGTGAGTCAGTCCAAGATAAAAATGTTCCTGAACCGATTAAAGGGGTTGCTAGTGCAATGACTCGAGATTATAGAGATTTAATGAAAGCTGTTGATAAAAAAGTTGCTAATAAAAGGTAGAAAATATGACTAAACAAGTACTTGGTTTAAAAATACCGTTCAGATTGGGTGAAAATGGATATTTTGATGCTAACATGACTACTATTGGTCAAGTTGTTAGTAATATTAAAAATCTATTATTAACCAAACCAGGTGAAAGAAGATTTAACAATGAATTTGGCTCTGGATTATATAATATATTATTTGAACAAAATGATATTGAGGCATCTAGAGATATGTTAGTAGAAGTTGTACAAAATGACCTAGATAAATATTTAAATGGTGTAATCGTTAACAATGTAAATGTTGGACTATCTGCTGATCAACCATTAAATGCAGATAAAAATAAAATATTTATAAGTGTAGATTTTACATATAACAACATTTCAACTACTACGGAAGTTGAGATTAATAATAATTAAACATAAATGACACAGATAGTAAATAAAACATTTAAATCTAACACAAAGGATATCAATTATGTTAATAGAGATTTTACATCTTTAAAGCAACAATTAATTGATTTTACTAAACAATATTATCCTTTGAATTATAGGGATTTTAGTGAAAGTTCTCCTGGTCAAATTTTCATAGAGCAAGCTTCTTATGTTGGTGATGTTTTATCATACTACACAGACCAACAATTCAAAGAAAGTTTTATTCAGTTTGCAACCGATAGAAGAAATTTAATCAATCAAGCACAATATTTAGGATATAAACCTAAAGTAACATCTGCTTCTACAACTGATGTTGATATATTTCAATTAGTTCCAGCAAAAAGAGTTCAATCAACAACTAATACAAGTTTAACAGTTGAATATGTTCCAGATGAAACTTACTGTTTAATTCTTAGACCGTTTACAACATTAAATAGTGTATCTGGAATTAATTTTTTAATTGAAGAAAGTGTTGATTTTTCACAAGATACGCCGTTTTCTCCAAGAGAAACATCTGTTTATAGTCGTGATGATACAGGTGCTCCTTTGTTTTATTTACTTAAAAAGAAAGCAAAAGCTTATTCAGGAACTTTAGTAACCAAAGAAATTAGTGTGAGTTCTCCTACTCCATTTTTATCTTTGAAATTAGACGATACTAATGTAATTAAAGTGGTAAGTATAGTTGACGATGATAATAACAACTATTATGAAACACAATATTTAGCACAAGAAACAATTCCACTAGAAGTTGATAATGTTCCCCTTAATAATCAAACACTATCTAGATATAGAGGTGAAACTCCGAAGTTATTAAAATATTTAAGAACTGAAAAAAGATTTATAACAACTGTCGATGATGAGAATTTCACTTACATTCAGTTTGGAGCCAATACAGAAAACTTTGAAAATACAGTTATTATTCCAAACCCATCAAATGTAGGTGTTGGTTTGTCTAATTTAAACAAATTGAATATTAGTTTAGATGGAACAAATGTACTTAAAAGTAATTCATACGGAGTTTCTCCATCTAACACTACTTTGACTATTACTTACATTGTAGGAGGTGGATTAAACTCAAATGTTAATTCTGGCGAAATTAATCAAGTAGGATCTGTAGCATACTTGAATGATACTAGTGGATTAACCGATAGTCAAGTGACATTATTTAATAACATTAAAAATTCTCTTCGTGTGAATAATCCAGACGCATCTACAGGTGGCGATGATGCTGAAACAAATGAAGTGATTAGACAAAATGCAATGGCTGGTTTTTCTTCACAAAATAGAATTATAACAGAAGAAGATATTTTACTAAGAGTTTATTCTTTGAAGCCAGAGCTTGGAAGTGTTGCAAAAGCATTTGTTCAATCAAATTCTAAAAAACAAATTGCTTATACAGGTTTGATCTCCGGAGTTTTAACCGGTTCATCTTCATTGAATCAAGAATCAGAAATCTTGAATTTGGGTCCACTTAATCCACTTGATAGAAGAAAATATTTAGATTCTACAAACCCTTTTACAAATAACTTGTATTTATTGGGATATGATTCAAATAAAACTTTAACAAAATGTAACGAAGCTACATTATTAAATTTAAAAAATTACTTAGAACAATATAAAATATTAACTGATAAATTTAATTTTATTGATGGTTATATTATTAATATTGGAGTTGATTTTAAAATTAGTGTTTTTAATGGATTTAATAAACGGGATGTTTTGAATGAATGTATTTTTTCAGTACAAGAGTTTTTTGATATTGATAATTGGGGTTTTAATCAACCAATTAATTTAAGTCAACTTTCATTTGAAATAATGAAAAACGAAGGAGTACAATCTGTTATTGATGTAAAAGTTAAAAATTTAACATATGATATTGATGGTACTGAATATTCTCCGATATCCTACAACATCGGGATTGCTACGCAAAATAATATTGTGTATCCATCAAAAGACCCGTCTATATTTGAAGTTAAATTTCCATCAAACGATATTAAAGGATTGGTAGTATAACATGCATACATTTATTTATCCATCTCAAGACAACTTTATTAACAATGCTGAAAACTATAAAAATAAAAATTTTGGCATTGATGAAATTTTAGAAATTTATGCTAGTAACGATGGTAATGAACTAGTATACACAGATCCTGTTTGGCACCCAGCTCCCACGACAACATCTTCATTTGGAAATAATGGTTGGCTAGCATACGCATCGTCTAGTTATTTTGTTTATTCAGGAAGTCAATGGTATATATCAAATTTTACTTCTTCTATAGAAGGTAATAAAACTGCAATAGCTAATTTTACAGGTATATTTTCTAATGTTACTGGAAGTGTTCCATCTGATCCTAAAATTGCTTTGTATGTTTCCGGCTCAGGTGGACTTGCTTTAGGGTCTTTTAGTGGAAGTCTTTGTCTGAATACTAATACTGTAATAACTGGATCGACAACATCGGCTAGTTTTGATGGATATGTTTATCCAGGATCATCATTTTCATTTTTAAGTATTGGTACACGTGAATATACAGTTTCTCCGTTAACCGAATCATTATATGGTCAAGGTAATACTTATGGATTTAATGGCACTATGTATGCTACTATTAAAACTTGCCTCAGTGGAAGTTTTTCCGGAAGCATAACTTCTTCTATGTTTAGAGGTGAAGTATCTGGTAGTGCTAATTATGGTGTTGATGGATTTTTGTCTGCTACTAATTTCCAAGGAGTTTTTACAGGTCAAAGAACTGGTAGTATTTCGCCACCGAAAACAAATTATCTTTTAAAAAATCCAGAACTTTCTAGGACATTAGTTCAATTTGATGTAACAAATATAAGTGCTTCAATTGCCAAGAGTGAAATATCAAGTTCTAATATTAAATTTACATTGAATTTAACAGCATGTGGTCAAAGAAATTTGCCATTAAATTATACAATTTACGGATATCCAATAAGTCAAAGTTGGAATAATGGAAATGGCAGATGGGGTAGTGATGGTACACTAATGGGGTCGAGTTGGAATTTTAGAGATTATTCTGGAAGTTATCCATGGTATAAGCCAGATAGTGGTAGTTATAAACAAGTTGATTATTTAACTAATTCATCTTATAAAACTGCTAGTTTTGAACATGGTGGCGGAACTTGGTATTACGATGTGCCATCTACATATAATGATAAAGACTTTTGGTTTTGTTCTTCATCTGCTTTTCCAGCTTTAAGTGGATCTAGTTTAATTTGCAGTCAATCTTATACATTAGGACAACAGGGAAATATTGAAATGGATGTAACTTCTATAGTTCGTTCATGGATATGTGGGTGTATTCCAAATAATGGTATAATACTAGCAACATCTTTGGAGACTACAGTACCTCCTATTGGTAAAACAAATGGATTATTGCAGTTTTTCAGTAAAGAAACAAATACGATATATAGTCCTTATTTAGATGTTGCGTGGGATGATTCTGTATTCAATACAGGCAGTTTAGCTCCTATTACCGGATCTATAGAAAATTTAATTACACTAAGGTCTATTAAACAACAATATAAAGCCGGAAGTATGCCTAAAGTATTTGTATTTGCTAGAGATGAATATCCTCTTAAATCTTTTAATAAAGCATATCAACAGCCATCAATGATTACACCTAAATATTTACCAACATCTTCATATTTTATGATAAAAGATGCTGAATCAGAAGAAGTGTTGATTGATTTCGATCAGTATTCAAAACTTAGTTGTGATTCAACTTATGGTAACTATTTCAAATTTGACACAACTGGATTACCACAAGAGAGATATTTTAAGATATTTATAAAAGCGGAATATTCAGATGGAACTATTGATATTGTGGAAACGGATAAAGTATTTAAAATAACGAGGTAACTTATGGCAGATTTATTTGTTGATTATAATGTAGCATTAAATGACCTACAAAAATTTAAAGCTTTGGGTGAATTTTCAAATAACATTGATGAGTTTGGAAATTTTCAACTCATTTCTAGTAACACAAATACAAACATTGGTAGTTTATACTATACAGATTTAAAACTTAAAACATTAGTTTACGACGAAGAAAAAATACTGGATACAAATTCAACACAGTTTTTAGAACTTCAAAGTGAAGAAAGAAGAGAAGAACAAGATGTAAATCAAATTCTTGAACAGTATAATATCGCTATAGAAGAAAATAGAATTTTGAATCAAACTGTGAATAGCCTCGTTGAAAAATACCAAAACAACGATGATAAACAAGTTATCAACGCTATGAAAGAGGAAATAATAAATTTAAGAATAGAATTGGGACAAGGAAATGTTGCTTCTGATTTTGATGACAATTTTCCATTTTTGCCACTGACTTCATAAAATGCCTTACAGTTATCTAAATATTAATCAAGAAGAATTAGATATAGGAATATCTAATGTTTCTTATTTGCCATCAAATCTTCAAGAACTTTATGGTCAGCAGATACAAGATTCCGAAAAATATTTTGGTACATCTGACGATGATATTATAGAATTTACTTTATATAATTCCGAAGAAGAACCGTTATCATTTAATAGAATTTTTCCAACCACTACTTATTCTGTTTTACAGGGTTCATATCAAAATATAAATTATGAACAAACGGATTATGTTTTTAACAAACCATTTACTAACTATGCTTTCTTTAATAATAGTGTATTATTAAACACACGAGATTTTATAAAACAAAGTGGATTAAATAATGGTCTGTATTATGTTTTATATAATTTTATTAGAAATGTAGCAGGCACTCCTGATTATAACTTGGTTATAAAAGAAATTTCTCCCAGCAGAACAGAAATACGACTTTCGTTCGCTTATGATACAAACTCAGGTTTAGAATTAGCTGAACTTAATACAACAAAAACATCTACATTTGCTGATAAGAAATATTTGTTTTTGCAGTTGTCTGACCAAATTAATAATATTATTGACAATAATCCCATTTCACAAAACTTTTCACCAGATTCACAATCATTAGAAAATACTGCGGCTTTATTAGGTTTTAAAACACTACAAGAATTATCTAATTTTATAGTAGAAACTTATACAGGATTTGATAAAATTATTAATTTATCAAATAATGATAAATCTATTCAACAAATTTCTAAATTTATTGGAATAGATACTCAAATTAAAAATTTTACATATACTTACAATGATGTACCATTTACATCTGATGAAATATTATTAGCATTTAAAACAATTGTAACTAAAGTTTCTCAAGATAGAATTTTACAAAAGACATCTCTGAATCAATCACAGCTTGAAACTGTAATGTCAGATTTTGTTCAAATTATATATACAGATTGGATTGAACCTGAAATAACTTCTTTGTTAGAGAACTATGCTGAAAAGTACTTTGGTCTTTATAAGAATGCTTTAAATTTTGGAAATGGACAGCTAGTTAAAATTTTAGATCATACTAGTTATTTAAATCCAATTGATGGATTAGTTAATGTTCAAATAAAACTAGACGAACCATTGCCTTTAGAGTATGACATTCGGACTGTATGTTGGATATCAAATATTTCTATATCGCCTTTATATTTTAAAGCTAACTTGTTTTCCGAAGCTTTAAAAAGAAATGTTGAACTAAGAGGTACGAATTTTGATATAAATGTTGAATCAGCTAAAACACAAAATGAGCCATTTTCAGAATATAATAATAAAACTTTATTAAAGTCAAAATCTTTATTAAAGCAAAAAGTTAATGATTTACTAATAGACTATAATAATTTTTCTAATTTTATCATTTATTCATCAGCAGAGCTTAGAACTAAAATAGCAAAAAATAAAATTTTAGATTACAACAAAAAAGAAAATCAAAAATTATTAGTAATAGATAAAGCAGGTTTATCAAATAATGCAATAAGTGCGTCATATTCAATAGAAGTTCAAAATATTGTTAAAGAACAAATTAATTTGTTAGATTCTTTTGATGAATATGAATCTTACTTATTTTTCAATACATCAAGTATAAACGATAAGATAGAAGATGGAATAGATTATGATAGTGAAAATATTGATAGTCTTTTGAATCAATTGCCTGAATATATCCGTGAGGACGAAGAATCGTTAGATTATTTGAAGTTCACATCAATGGTTGGACATTTTTTTGATAATATAATGATTTACATCAAAAAATTTCCAAAAACATATCCGTTGGGTTCATCAGAAGAAAGTGATTATCCTAAAAATTATTTAGATGAACTTTTGAATTCTTTTAATTGGAAAATTAAAGATATCAAAGTACAAGATAGTGATGTAACACAATACTTTTTTAACCAAAGTGAATTTTCAAGTTCTCTATCTAGTTCATATTTTAACTATGGAAAATCTATTTTGAATAGATTTGCTAATAATTTACCGGCCATATATAAAACAAAGGGAACATCAAATTCATTTGATTTATTAAGATCTATATTTGGAATTCCAAGTGGATTAATAAACACACGTGAATATGGAACTGCTGATGTAACTACAAATCGACCTAATTATTACGGATTTGACACTATAGTTTATTTAACAAACTTTAAAGATGACAGATACATTAAGTTTGATTACAATCAACCGTTTTATAAATATGAAAAAGCAGTTACTTATACAGAAACCGGATCTATAGTTGGTACTATTGGAAAATTAACATCATCATTTTCGTCGTCATTAGGAATTATTGATACATTTTCTGGATTTAATACTATAGAATCATCTTTTAGATTCAAATCAAAAAATTATAATTTCCGTGATAAAATTCCAATTATTCAAAAAACTAGAAATGGTGCTGTAGATTGGAACATTTGTATAGAAAAAACTCAACAAGATGAATCTGGTAAATTGGTATTTAACATACACCCGCCGGAATCTGGATATACATCTAGTATTGTATCAAATGAAATGCCGTTTTTAAATGGTAATTTATATACATTTATGATTACACGTGATTTGGTAGACAGTGTAACTGAATTAGATGTAATTACTAATATTGGGGTCGAAAGTTCTTCATATAAGATGATATCTCCTACAGAAAGACAAAATTTCTTATATACAGAATTTACTTCATCCGCTGAACAAAAATATGTTCCTTATAAATATAATTTATCTGTGAACCAATATGATGGATCTATTAGGAATTTCTTTGATACAAAAACTAAAATAATAAACTACGGACAAAATTCATATTTTTCAAGTGGTAGTTTTTATGTTGGTAATTATAATAGCGAAATTAAGTTTGTTGGGAACATAGACAAAATTAAAGTACTTAAAGAAACATTATCCCAATCAGATTTCGATGAACATAGTTATAACATAAATTCAATATCGATTCCAACTAAATCGGAAGTTTACAAAAATCTTTTATATCTGTGGAGCTTTGATACACCAATTGAACTATGGCCATTAAGTGCTAGTAATCCAGCATCATTAACATCAGTTACAATTCCAAATCAAAACACATATTATACATCTTCATTTACAGCTTTTAATTTCGCAGGTGATTATGTAACATTACCATATCCAGAATGTGTACCAGCAGTTGTTTCTAAATTTCCATATCAATTTGATAAAGTTACATTAAAACAAGCAATTAGTGCTAACAATTATGGTCCAAATTATAAAAACAATGTAAAAATTAACAAAATAAATGAAGTTGCTACATCTAATTTGGTACCATACGATAATTCTACTGGTACAGATGATGTAGTTGGGGCGGATAGTAACACAATTGGATTTTATATTAGTCCGTTTTCGTATTTAGAAGATAAAATTGAAGATTTCATAGGCAAAGAAGGTATTACTGATATTATCGGAAATCCAGAATTTCTAACAGACCAAAACTATCCAGAATTAAATGCTAGGAGAAAAGAGTTTGCTGAACTCGGGGAAAAATATATATATCCTCAAGAATTTTATACCACATATAAGCTTTACATAGACTTTTCAATATTTGATTATATTAAACAACTATCGCCTAGTCGTTCTTCTTTAAAACGAGGATTATTGATTGAACCATCGGTGTTTGATAGAAAGAAATTTAATTACAAGGATGTCACATATAATGTTAGCGGATTATATACATCAAGTATGGTATTTGATAACAAAGCAGAATTAACACCAACATTTACTACCGGGAGTAACATGTTTGTGAAGAATGATTTGATGGTTACATATAAAACAGATAGAGACCAATATAACTATTCTAGATTTGAAATTCCATCTAGTATTGATGATAGAGACTTTATTTATTCTAAGTATGGAAAATATATTAATATTACAGATGATGGATTTATAAGTCAAAGTAGTTATTTAGTGCCTGGAAATGAATACTATCAGATGATGAATAATGACGGAAATTATGTAACTTTTAGTTCGAGTTTTAATAAAGTAACTTTAACAAATTTAGAAACATCCACATTTAAAAATGTTTATAGAGGATATCAAAATAGTGGTTATTCGCAAAATCATTTAAGTAAACAATCTTTAGTTGGTTCTCCACAATCATATGTTGCTGTTAGTGGGTCTCATTATAAAATTGTAAACGGAGTTAAAACTTTTGCTCCTGGTAAATTACAATTTTATACCTATATAAAAGGAAGAAATGATTCATCAACAACCATAAACAGAAGTGGTGATTTGAACGGAACCAACCCAGTAATTACTATTCCTGGTTATTTAAGTTTAAATATTAGTAGTAGTAATTCTCCTCAATATGGTACATTAACTGGTTCAATAACTTCTCCGAAATCTTTATTTGTTCCTTTACCATTAACAGCTTCAATGGAAACTAGTGCTAGTTTAGAAGAATACATTATGAATTTATGATATTAAATTTTAGCATAAAACACTTAATCAATAATAATTATTAGTATATGGCATATTTAGATAACAATGTAATCACGATTAACGCCGTTTTAACTCAAAAAGGTCGTGAGTCTTTAGCAAAAACAGGAGGATTGAATATCACAGCATTTGCTTTGTCAGATGATGAGATTGATTATACCCAATTTAATCCAAATCACCCTATGGGCAGTGCTTATTATGATATTGCTATTAGAAATACTCCCGTGATGGAACCAATTACGGACGAATCCCAACTTATGAAATATAAGTTAGTTACCTTAAATGAAGGTGTAACTGCTGTTCCAACAATAAGTGTTGCTCAATCCGTAATTACAATCGATAGAGACTATACAGGAGAAATTAGTATTAGTCCTAGTACCAATCCAACATATAATGTAACACTTGGATATACTGCTATTTTATCAAATAAAAATGTGGGAACTTTAGTAGTTACTGAAACGAACAGTTTAAATTCAACAACTGCTACAATACCTTCGTTTACCGGAGATATAGCGGCTCAAACATCACAAGTGGTTGTAGGAAATAAATTTAGATTTGTGCCGAATGCATCTTTATCAAAAACAACAACAACTAACATTACAATAATTGGAAATGAAAGTGGTGGTAATACATCGATTACTGTCACTGTAACTGTTCCTACTACAACTTCAACTTAAATTTAAACTATGATTTTTAGTCAATTTACTACAGACGATGTTGTTTCAGGAAGAATTAATCAGGTTTCTGCTGGTTTATTCGGTACCACATCAAGTTTATATGTAAGTCAATCTCTTTTTACTACATCGTCCACACAAGCAAACCAATTGACAGGTTCTTCAGCTTTTGATGTTAAAAATGGTCAGTATTATTTAAATGTTGATTATCAATCAGAAACTTATTTTTCTATAGCATACGGCGATTATGCTAATAGTGGTAGTTCACAATTTGATGATCCAAATAATAGCGTTCCTGTTTTAACAAATGAAACAAAAGTAATATATTCACAATATTCTAACACATTATTACAACCAGG
>Ga0181566_10005118_pt1 | contig 10584 bp, 10 predicted proteins | sample 101ome_15_FD_133762 | JGI IMG/M metagenome (GOLD analysis project Ga0181566, IMG submission 133762) | Coastal salt marsh microbial communities from the Groves Creek Marsh, Skidaway Island, Georgia - 101402AT metaG (megahit assembly) | ecosystem: Environmental > Aquatic > Marine > Intertidal... | reverse complement strand
TTCAATATGATACATATCCTCTGAAAATTTTGGAAGTTGACCAGTAGTTAAAGCTGAATCTGGTTTTACTAAGAAGGGAGTAAAAAACTCCGTATAGTTAAAGTTTTTAAGATGATAATCAATCATGAAATTAATTAATGCTCTTTCAAGTAATGCCCCTTTACCTTTATAAAGAGGAAATCCACTACCTGACATTTTTGCAGCTACTTCAAAATCAAGTATATCTAACTGCTTGCCAATTTCTATATGATTTCTAACATTAAAGTTAAGTTCTTTATTAGTCTTTTTTTCAACAACAACCACATTATCTTTTTCTGAAGAACCTTTAGGACATGAAGAATGAGGTAAATTAGGTATCTCTAATAATGCATCTTTTAAGGATGATGATAACTCTCTTTGTTCTTTTTCAAGCTCTTTAATTTTTTCAGAAAGAACTTTTAAATCAGCAAAAATATCTTCAGCAGATTCTCCTTTAGATTTCAATATACCGACTTTTTTAGATTTGCTATTTTGATCTGCCTGCAATTCATTAAGTTTTGTGGTAAGTGATTTTAGACTATCGTCTAATTTTAAAATATTATCTAAGGAAAATTTCTTATCTTTTTTTAATAAAGATTTTAAAATTTCATCTGAATTGTTTCTTATTTTTTTTATGTCAAGCATGAGACAATTTACTCATTTAATCATATATATTTACATTTATAGTATCAATTAATTTCTTGTTGACTTGAATATTAAAAACATAACTTCCTAATGTATCAGGTTCAAACTGACTAAAATAATATCCTGAAATTGGATTATATAATAGCTTAATTGTACTTATTGCTTCATCATTCATTAGAACTTCAGCTTGAAGATTTTTTAATTCTGAATCTACTACATTTGAGTAACCATAAATAAATATAGGATTGTTAAGCTTACTATATTTATTTGCAACATGAAATGAGTATTGAATGTCAGTATCTAGTAATATCCAATCAATTATTTCATTTAATTCTGAAATATAATTTTTTGAAATATTAAATATATCATTTACAGCAATGAATGATGATTTGAATGAGCCATTTTGGTTTTTAGAGAAATCATTAAAATCATTTAGTTCTATGCCGTCATCATATTTAATATTAAAAATAGGAAAAAAATCTTTTAACACTTTAACATCCTGATCTAATCTAGAATTCATAACTAAAGAACTTTTCTCAGAAATAATTTTCTTTAAAAATAATTTAAGCCATTTATCTGAAACTGGTTTTGTGGGAAAATTATCAAGCAAAATAATATCATAGTTGGTAAACCAAAAATTTGTTATATCAAGATTTCCATTTATAGGACTTGGATAAAAATGGTCATAGTCAGCATTTAAATTATTTAGTATGTGAGGAGTATTAAAATTTAATTTACCAGACAAAATAGCAATTTTAGGTTTTTCAATTTTTAAACTACTTTTAAAAATATGCTTGTTATTTGAGATACTTGATTCACCATTTAAAGCTGAAATACCAATTTCAAAATTTTTATCGTAATTAACTTCTCCGTCAATTAGAAATGATTGAAAATAATTTTTTTCATTTGAAAAAACTTTAATTGGATTGGAAGCGACTAATCTGTTATCGTTCAATAATGCTATTTGAACTTCGCCATTTCCTCCATTCATACTTAAAATTTCAACATCAATATAAATTGACTTTTTATCAAATTGATTTGGGTAAATAAGAATATTTTTAATAGATAAATCTATTGATTCATCAATAATGGATTTGTTGATACTTTCAGAAAAATTATTTTCTTTAATGGTGCTTTCACTGCTATTAGAGCATGATATAAAAGTAATAAAAAAAATTAAATTCGCTATGAGGAGATTATAATATTTCATTCAACAATCATTCCTCTTGAGTAAGCACTAAAATCTTTATCAAAATCTATTTTATTATTATTGACTTTGTGTAATGCTAAAAATGCAATCATATCTGCATTATCCGTACAATACTTCATTGATGGATAAATAATTTTTTGATCTAACTTATCTAATTTTTCTCTCAATCTCTTATTTGCAGCAACGCCCCCACAAATAATTCCAGAGTTTGCAGAGTGTTCATACATTGCTTTTTCAAATTTACTAATTAATGAGTCTACAATAGCCTCCTGATAACTTGCAGCTATATCTTCAAAACTGTATTTATTTTCATCAACACAATTTATTAGAGCAGTTTTTAATCCACTAAAACTAAAATTAAATGTATTATCATTAATCATAGGTCTTGGAAAATTAATTAAATTTTTATTTCCATTTATCGCAAGCTTTTCAATTTCAGGGCCTCCAGGATAATTCAAGTTCATTTTTTTTGCGCCTTTATCAAAAGCCTCCCCACATGCATCGTCCAAAGTTTCTCCTAAAAGCTCATACTCGAACATATTCTTTACAAGCCAAAGTTGAGTATGTCCTCCAGAAACTAAAAGATTAATAAATGGAGCCTCGAGCTCAGAATTTTCAATAAAAACAGAATTTAAGTGAGCCTCTAAATGATTTATTGGAATAATTGGAATATTTAAAGCTTGTGAAATTCCTTTTGCAAAACTAATACCTGATAAAAGAGAACCCATTAAGCCTGGACCATTTGTTACCGCAATTGCATCTATATCTTCAAAACATATATTTGCATCTTTGAGAACTTTTCTTGTAATACTAGGGAGATATTTTTCATGTTCTCTTGAAGCTATTTCAGGTACAACCCCACCATATTTTTGGTGAATAGATTGAGTTTTAGTAAAACTGGATAAAATTTTAAAATTGCTACAAAGAGCAACCCCTGTTTCATCACATGATGTTTCTATGCCAAGAATAATCAATTAATTTCTTTAATAACTAAAATTTCTAAATTATTTGGGGACAAATCTTTCCATTCAATTAAAAAATCAGGCAAGTTAATTGATGGTGAATAAAATTGCTTTTCTGAATTCCAATAATCAAAATCTATAATTACATCGATATCTTCTGGAAGTATATTAGCAATTTGTTCGAGACCTCCAACAATAGTTAATGAAACAGTTGCTGGATTTACAAATACATTTACATTATTAGGCTTGTTAATAAGTTGTACCGGTATACCTGTTACAATAGTTTCGCTTATTGGTTGAACATTAATAAACCCAGAAACCCTCTTAGGATCATAACTTACAAGCTTACTTGGGGCTAATACTAACCATTCATTTTCTACTGAAGAAATCAAATTAAGTAAAGTATCTTTCTCAGTTTGTACAAATTCAATAGCATCCACTGCTTCTTCAGGACCACCAATACTAATTGAGTCAGGAGAAAATTGTCCTTCAAGAGCAATATATCCAGCTTCTGTTGATACTAAAATTTGTGATTCAACTGGAACTTTTTTAACCAGATATCTTTGTAATTTGATTTGAATATTTCTAGGATTTAAAACCTCTATAAATTCTAAATCTAAGGAAGATGGTAAGACTATTTTTTCTGGATTTTCTTTGTAATACGAATCAAGCTCAAAGTTATACTCATCAGTAATGCTACTCAGATCAATTACAGCTTTAAAATCATCTTTATAGAAATTTTTAAAAACTCTTAACCATATAAAAGATCTCCCTGTTCCTTTTAAAGTTATAAAAACACTTTCAGGAACTTCTTCTTTATATGTTTTCTGTTCTTGAAGATTTCTAGCAACTAGCGGTATATCAAGATTTACAGTATATGTTTCTTCACTTTTAATAAAAAACCAGAATACAAAAGCAATAACAAAAGAATAAGTAATTCTTTTGAATTTTGTATTATTAATCATCAACATTTGAATCGTCAAGCATTAAGATTATATGTTTTTCTTCTGATTTAACCTCAACTACAAGCAAATCTAACGAGTCACCTTCATTAAGATTACTTACTGTATTCTTTTTTTGTTCTTTAGATATCTTATTCATTGGTATTAAACCTTCAATTTCATCTTTTAATTTAATAACAATGCCTGAATCATTCATCTTTTCAAATGAACCTTTTATTTTGTCCCCAGAATTAAATTGAGTTTCAATTCCTTCCCAAGGATTTTCTGACAAGTCTTTAACGCTTAATAAGACCTTTCTTTCTTTCTCAAGTATATCTAAAACAATATAATCTAATGTATCACCTTCATTAACAAATTCTTTAGGGTGAGATGGATTTTTAGTCCAATGGAAATCAGTTGTTCTAACAAATCCTTCTAATTCATCATTTAATGATACAAATGCTCCAAATTTAGTAACCTTATTTACTGTACCAGATTTTTTATCACCAACTTTTACAAGATCAGAGATTTTACCCCACGGATCTTCTGAGAGCTGTTTAATACCTAAACTAATTTTTTGCTCATCTGAATCAACAAACAAAACTTTAGATTCAATAGAATCGTCAACTTTATAAGAATCTTGAAGATTTTGTATATTCTTTGTCCAAGATACTTCCGATATATGAATTAAACCTTCAATACCCTTTTCTAATTCAATGAAAATACCATAGTTCATTATACTAACAACTTTCCCCTTAACAACGTCACCTACTTTATATTTTTCAGGTATTGATTTCCATGGATTATCGACTAATTGTTTTAATCCTAGTGAAATCCTAGAAGTTTCTTTGTTAAAATCAATCACTTGAACATTAATTTTTTGTCCAATTTCTACAATTTCAGATGGATGATTTATTCTTCCCCAAGAAAAGTCAGTAATATGGATTAATCCATCTACTCCGCCAAGGTCTACAAAAGCACCAAAATCAGTTATGTTTTTAACAAGACCTTCAAGTTCAGCTCCAATTTCAATCTTAGTCATTAATTCTTGTCTCTTTTCATTTAAAGATTCTTCAAGGATAGCCTTTCTTGATACAACTAAATTTTTTCGCATCTCATCAACTTTAACAATCTGGAAATCAAATTCTTTTCCTATGAAATCATCAAAATTCTTGATTGGTTGAACATCTGCTTGGGAACCTGGTAAAAAAGCTTGAATAACTCCGAGGTCTACAACTAATCCACCTTTAACTCTTTTAACGATTTTACCATTCACTGGCTCTCCACTATCACAGAAATGCTTTAGTTCTTCCCATCTCTTTATAAAATCAGCTTTGTATTTTGATAGGGTGATATTACCATCAGTGTCTTCAAATTTTTCTAAAAATATATCAATATTTGAACCTATTTCAGGTAAGTTTTTATTATCAAATTCAGAACGATTAATTAAACCTTCAGATTTAAAACCAATATCAACCATTACGTCACTATCGCTTATACCAATAACTTTAGCAGATATAATCTGATTCTCAGATATATCATTAAATGTTCCTTGATATTCTTCAGATAAAGTTTCTTGCTTATCATCTTCTGATGGTTTTTCATCAGAAAAAGATATTCTCTTTATATCTGCAAATAAATCCTTACTTAAATAATTTTTAATACTTTTCTTATTATCTGTTAAAGATTTTTTATCTTCACTATTTTGCTCCGAAGACTCTACAACTGCCTCTTCAACTACAACTTCTTCATTTTTTGATTCAACAGAAGTTAATTCATTATCATTTTCTTTAATTTCTTTGTTTAATTTATCGTTCATTTTATTTCTCTATATGTTCTAAGATTTGGCCAACCTGTTCTTCAAAAGAACAAAAAGTGGTATCAATTATAATTGCATCTTTTGGTTTCTTTAGTGGAGATAGTTTACGAGTGGTGTCGTACTTATCTCTAGTTTCCAAATCCTCTTTAATTTCGTTAATATTTTTGGCTTCATTGATTTTCTCAAAATCAGCCAACCTTCTTTTAGCTCTAATATCATAATCGGCTTGAAGATAAAATTTAAATTTTGCATCTGGAAATACAACTGTACCAATATCTCTACCTTCAACAACAAAGTTACCTTCTTTAGTAAAAGATCTTTGAATTTGAACCATCATTTCTCTTACTTCTTTAATTGCGCTTACTGCGCTAACCTTACTGGTAACTTCTTGACTACGAATTTTCAAGCTTATATCATCTTCATCTAAAAAAATTCTCATGTCGCTTTCAGACGAAAAATCAATATGCAATTTTATGGATTTAAGTGAATCTTTCACCTCATTATTTGATGATAAATCAATATTTTGATTAATAAAAAAGAGTGTAACTGCACGATACATAGCACCCGTGTCAAAGTACTGGTATCCTAGCCTTTTCGCTAACTCTTTAGCAGTAGATGTTTTACCAACTCCTGCAGCACCATCAATTGTTATTACCATAAATGCCACGAAAGTTAGTTTTTCTTTGTAGAAATACCAAGATGTTTAGCTTTATTGAATTATGACTGAATTTTTACTAAAAAACTTAATTCTTTTTTTGTTAGAGGTCTCCAACTACCACTAGCAAGGTTTGAAAGTTTAATTTCTCCTATTCGAACTCTTTCTAAAGATAAAAGGTTTAAGTCAAGAAATTTAAAAATTCTTCTAATTTCATTCTTTTTACCCTGTTTTAAAATCATAGTGACTTCAATACGGCCTTTCTTTAATTCTTGAGAAACGATTTTAGCTCTGCCTTTTTCATTAGATCCAATGAAAATCCCTTTGCGAAGCTTATTAATATTTTTTTCACTTATATATTGGTCTGTAATAGCAACATACTCTTTTTCTATTTTGTTCTTTGGGTGCATTAAGTACTGGGAGAGATTACCGTCATTGGTAAGCAAAAGAGCTCCTGTAGTATCTTTGTCCAGTCTTCCTACATGATTTAATGGAGGATTTTTTGGAATTAATTCAAAAACAGTTTTTCGACCTTTTTCATCTGACCTTGTTGATATATAGCCTTTTGGCTTATTAAGCAATATGGTAGTTAAATCAACATTATAATTTATTTTTTTATCATCTAGTCTAATATCATCCTTAGCTTCTACATTGATGAATGGATCAAGAATAAGCTGACCATTAACAGTAACCATTGCTTCTTGAATTGCGTCAATTGATTTTCTTCTTGAGAGTGCTCCAGAAGAAGATATAACCTTGAAAAGTTTCATTATGATAAATCTTCAGATTCAATAAGCTCTGTAACTTCGTCTGGTGTAGGCATTTCACTGAGATTGCTTATTCCAAAATGCTTCAAATACTCGTCGGTTGTTTTGTATAGCAGGGCTTTTCCAATTGAATCATCTCTGCCTTGAATCTTGATTAAATTTTTTGATAATAAATTTTTTAAAACCCCTTTACAATCAACACCTCTAACAGTTTCAATTTCAATTCTTGATATTGGTTGCTTATAGGCAATAATTGCTAACACCTCCAGTGCTGCATTAGATAGCATTAATTTTTTCGAAGGAATAAGCTTGGATATATATGGTTCAAAATCTTTTTTGCTAACCATCATAAATCCTTTACCAATTGGTTTTATATAAAATGAGCTTTGCTTATACAAATTATTAAGATTTGAAACTTCTTCTTCTAAATCTGGTGCGTTATCTTTTCCAAAAACTTTGATTATATCTTTTTGAACCAATGGAACAGTTGATACAAAAAAAAGTGATTCTATAATTTTTTGATTTTCGGTCATGCTTCAGCAATAACTAGTCTTATTTCAATGTCTTTAAAGTTTTCTTTTTGTGAGCAAATAATCTCAGATTGTTTAATCATTTCTAATAATGCAAGAAATGTAACGATAATTTCAATTTTTGTTTCAAGTTTTTTCACAAGTTTTTTCAAAGATATTATTTTGTCTGTTTTGAATTGTTGTAAAATAAAATTTTTCTGATCATTTAAAGAGACAGTATCTCGGTAAATTTCAAAGGTGTCTTGGGTTGGAGCATTATCAACTGCATCTTTAAAAATTTTTGATATATCATATAAAGTTACTTCATTTAAAAAATCAGATACATTTGGAGATTGATCATAAACTACTATTGATGAAGATCTAAAAAATGAATCTTTATTTTCAAAATGTAAATTTTTAAGCTTATGAGCTATATTTTTGTATTTCTTATATTCAAGAAGTTGAGCAACAAGATCAATTCTTGGATCGTCAATATCCAAAAGTTCTTCATCTATCTTCCTAGGTAAAAGCATTTGAGTTTTAATCCTTAATAGCATAGAAGCCATAAATAAGAATTCCCCTGCAATTGAAACATCTAGTTCTTTTGCTTCATCAATAACTGCAATATATTCATTAGTAATTTGTGTTATTGGAATATCGTAGATATCAATTTTGTCTCTTTTGATAAAATATAAAAGTAAATCTAGAGGTCCTTCGAAATTTTCTAATTTTATATTGAACATCTATAGTAAACCAGTTGCACTTTTAACTTCTTGAAGTGTCTTTTGAGCAATTTTCTTTGCTTTATTTTGACCTAAAATCATTTTTTGGTTTACCTCATCGGCGCTTGAAAGTAATTGCTCTCTTTTTGATCTTTGCAACTCAAAAAAGGTGATAATAGTTTCGATTAGTTCATTTTTTATATCCATATATTTTAAACCAGGAGTATCATACCTATCTACAAGCTCCTTCTTAGATTCATCATTTAGAAATAATGAGTAAATCTTGAATAAAGGTGTATTTTTATCTTTGGACTCATTCAATCCAGCAGAATCTGTAACAATATTCATTACTTGATCTTTTATAGTATCATTGTTAGCAAAAATAGGAATAGTATTATTATATGATTTACTCATTTTTTGATTGTCTATTCCAATTACAACATCATTACTTTTATCTATTTCTATTTCCGGAATAGTGAAAATTTCCCCAAATGAGTTATTAAACTTAATAGCAATATCTCTTGTCATCTCTAGATGTTGCTTTTGATCTTTACCAACAGGCACTATCTCAGATTGAAATAATAAAATATCGGATGCCATTAGAATTGGGTATGAAAATAGACCCATATTTGGTTTTAAACCATTGGCTATTTTATCTTTGTAAGAAGTTGATCTTTGCATCAAACCCACAGAGGCAAAATTTGACAAAATCCAAGCCAACTCAGTTACTTCAGGAACGTGTGATTGAACCCAAAATGTTGATTGATCTGGATCAATTCCAAGAGCTAAGAGGTCTATAAATGCCTCTCTAGTATTTTCTTCAAGTTTGACTTTATCATTAATTGAAGTCATTGAATGATAATTTGCTACAAAGCAGAATAAATCTGATTCATTTTGAAATTGAATCATCCTTTCTATCATACCAAAATAATTTCCAATATGAAGTTGCCCAGAAGGCTGTACACCGCTTAAAATTCTTTTTTTCATAAACTAATTTTTATTTTGAAAAATGTATTCTTTCCATCCCTCATTCTTTTGATTAATATATTGATTATAATACATAAATCTATTCGGTTTTTTTGGAACTTTCATCAGTTTCATATTTGCTTCAATAAGAGTTCTATTTCCCTTCCTTGAATTACAGGGTGAGCAAGCAATAATTAAATTTTCCCAGGAGTCTTTCCCTCCTTTTTGCTTAGGTATGATATGATCAATAGTTAAGTTTGATTTGGAACCACAATACTGACAAGCAGAATGATCTCTCATTAGCAAATTTTTTCGGTTTAAAACAATATCTAAGCTGTTGAAAGAGACATATTTCTTTAATTTAATTACACTTGGAACTTTCATTTGAATTGAAGGAGAGTGAATATGATGATCATAATTCATCAAGATGTCTACTTTATCTAAAAAATATAAACAAATTGCACGCTTAGAATTACATACTCCTAAAGGTAAATAACTTGCATTTAATATTAGTGTTAGATTGTTAAGGTGACTTATATCATGTTTAGACATTCAACAATTTATAAATAATCATTTACATTGTACAAAATAAAGTTTAAAGTTTTGCAGCAAATGTAGGGAATAAAGTGAAAAACTTTAGCAGTCCCCGCTACTGTAATTACTGAGATTTAATAATATCCATTCAACATAGTTGGAGAAGGAATTAAATCGTTTTAGGTATGAGCCAGGAGACCTTATTTGTGAATAATAATAAACTTCGGAGGAAAGTATGATGAAAAAATCATATATATTTTTTGCTTTAATTCTAACTAATCTTTTAGCGCAGTCATTTACAGGTTTAGTGAAAGATATTTCTGGTGAACCAATACCATATGTTATTATTAAAGAGATTAATTCAAATATTGACGAAAAAAATTGGACAATTACAGATTTCAATGGTGTATTTACAATTAATGCTTCAAATACTGCACAATTATCTTTTGAAAGAATAGGATTCAAAAAAGCTTTACTTGCAATAAATGAGATCAAAGGAAAATCAATTGTATTGCTAAATGAAGATATTGAACTTGAAGCAGTACAAGTATACGGTTCTAATAATGACCAATATCTTAAAGATAAGACATCTTTAAATAGTTTAGGAAGTTATTCCAGAGGTGGTTCTCTTAATCAGATTCCATCATTAGAGGTGAGGACTTATGGTGGATATGCTGGTGTAACATCAGCATCATTTGATGGTGGATTTGCAAGACATACTAAAGTGCTTTTTAACGGTGTTGATTTAACAGATGCTATGAATGGACAAGTTGATCTTTCTACTTTACCATCCTTTGCTTTAAAATCTGTCAACTACAGACTGAACTCAGGGACTA
>Ga0181566_10005112_pt1 | contig 10589 bp, 5 predicted proteins | sample 101ome_15_FD_133762 | JGI IMG/M metagenome (GOLD analysis project Ga0181566, IMG submission 133762) | Coastal salt marsh microbial communities from the Groves Creek Marsh, Skidaway Island, Georgia - 101402AT metaG (megahit assembly) | ecosystem: Environmental > Aquatic > Marine > Intertidal zone... | reverse complement strand
CAAGGTTCCATGAAGAGTAACGCTCATTGCCAGATAACCCACTGTGTAACATCACCATTTGCTTGCTAGGGAACCTCTTGTTGAGACGAGATTCAAGCTGTGGGGTAAGGTTAATCTCGGGAACAAGAATGAGAGCTTGCTGTCCGCGCGATATCACTTCCTCGATAAGTGAAAAGTACACTTCCGTTTTCCCACTTCCAGTAATACCTTGTAGTAGCCAAGTTTTAAAACTACCCAAACTTCTGGAAATTTCATTGACAGCGCCCTGTTGCTCTGAATTAAGGGCGGGTACAGCTGAACTCAGTAGACCCTCCAGACTCCGAGGCGAGTTGATGGATTTTGGTTTGCTCGATGACTCGCTCTCAACCCATCCGCGATCCTGCCACTCTCGTATTAATTTCCCAGCAGGCGCATAAATACCGCGAGCTATTTTTAACGTCACAGGTTCTTTTGAGAGCATAGCTTTCCAGAGCCTGTGCTTTCCGATTGCTCTCGGCGTTAATGTTCCCGGTATTCTTTCAATACCAGATCGAGTTAGAGAGAAACTAACTTCTTTATTGATCCCACTAAATTTGGGACTACGTACCATGGAAGGGAGCGCAGTAAATATCGTTTCCCCCATGGATTTGTGGTAATAAACTGATGCGAACTCGGCTAGTTTTAAAAAATCTTTTTTGAGAGGCTCTAAAGGTAGTAACGCCTCAATCGATTTAATTTTTTTTTCGATTAATTCGCTCTTATTCGTCAATTCCGCAACGACCCCAACCACTCGCCGACGACCAAAGGGCACGATTACCAAAGCACCAATTTCGACATTGATCCCATTTACCAAATAGTCGAATGGTCCCAACCTTGGGACATCTATGAAAACACGAGCAAATCTCAAAGAGGCATACCTAGAATTTATTTGGACAACTAATTAAAAATCTCAGCGAACCTGGTTCAAAGAGTGATATAAATTACCACCCTTTACAAGCGCCTAAATTTTTTCAGGGTGGTAAGCCTTACTTACCCGATGTACCGCATCGACTAAAGCCAAAACATTTTCCGGCGGCGTAAACTGCGAAATACCATGGCCAAGATTAAAAACGTGACCGTTACCACGCCCGAATCCGCCGAGTATTCTCGAAACTTCTTTCTCGATCGTTTTTGGGTCAGTAAGCAGGAGCGCTGGATCCATATTTCCCTGGAGAGCCACCTTATCCCCAACACGTCTTTTAGCTTCAGCGATATCTACTGTCCAATCTAAACCCAAAGCGTCAGTCTCAACGTCTGCAATACTCTCAAGCCATTGACCTCCGCCCTTGGTAAAAAGAATTCTTGGTATGACCTGTCCACCATTTTTGCGTTTTAGCTTTTGACAAATTTTTCTCATGTACTCGAGCGAAAACTCCTGATATGCAGAGGCAGTTAACGCACCTCCCCAAGTATCAAAAATCATTACAGCATCAACCCCCGCATCAATTTGCGCATTCAAATAGCGGATAACTGATTCAGCATTAACGTCAAGAATATGATGCAAAAGTTCTGGCCTCGAATATGCCATTCGCTTGAGCTCGTGAAACTCTGTTCCACCTCTCCCCTCGATCATGTAGCAAGCAAGCGTGAAAGGACTTCCCGAAAAACCAATCAGAGGAACTCTTCCTGACAGCGCTGCCTTAATCTGACGAACTGCCTCTGGCACATAGGCCAACTGCTCCTCCGGGTGAATCGCACTCAGCGCGCGAATAGCTCTCTCTTCTCTTAGGGGATGCTGGAAACGTGGGCCCTCGCCCTCAGAGAAATACAAACCAAGCCCCATGGCATCCGGAATCGTTAAGATATCTGAGAACAATATGGCAGCATCAAGCGGAAACCTCTCTAGAGGCTGCAGCGTAACTTCTGTCGCCAGCGCTGGGTTCTTGCATAGATCCAGAAACGAGCCGGCTCTTGCCCTGGTCTCATTGTATTCCGAGAGGTAACGCCCAGCCTGCCTCATAATCCATATCGGAGTGTACTCGACCGGCTGCCTGAGAAGTGCGCGTAAAAAAGTATCGTTTTGTAAAGAGTTCAAACTGATTTACTTTGTCCGTTTCACAGAATTTTCGCGCGAATCAGTTAGCGAGGTAGCTCCGTCTTCCCCATCAGGAACTCGTCAATTGATCGAGCACACTGACGTCCTTCACGAATTGCCCAAACAACGAGTGACTGACCCCTGCGCATATCGCCCGCTGCAAAGATTTTGTCGACCGATGTTTTATAGTCTTCGGTATTAGCGTTCACATTTCCGCGCCCGTCTAAACCAACACCCAAGGATTCGACTATTCCGACATGTACCGGATTAACGAAACCCATAGCAAAGAGCACTAGGTCCGCTCGCACTTCGAATTCGCTATTGGGAACCTCCACCATCTGCATGCGCCCACCATCACCACGTTTCCACTCAACCCTAGCCGCTATAAGCTTCGTTACTCGACCATCTTCACCCTCGAAGCGTTTAGTCGTCACAGACCAATCCCGAGAACAACCCTCTTCATGCGAGGATGATGTTCTAAGTTTGATCGGCCAATCTGGCCAAGTTATAGGTCTATCCTCCTCTTCAGGAGGCATTGGCATCAACTCAAATTGAGTTACAGACTCAGCACCATGCCGATTTGATGTTCCAACACAATCCGAACCAGTATCACCCCCACCGATCACCACTACATGTTTACCTGTCGCAAGGATTTGGTTATCAAGCGAATCGCCAGCTACAACTCTATTTTGTTGAGGCAGAAATTCCATCGCAAAATGAATACCCTCTAAATCGCGTCCTGGGACCGGTAGATCTCTCGGAATCTCAGAACCGCCCGTAAGAGCAATCGCATCGAAATCCTGTAATAGCTCCTCATGAGATAACACCGTCTGGGACAAGTTATTCACTCCTACAATGTTGTCCCCCAAATTTCCAACACAAACACTAGTTCGAAATTCAACACCTTCGGCCCGCATTTGCTCAACCCGACGATCGATGTGGCTCTTCTCCATCTTGAAGTCTGGTATCCCATACCGCAGCAAACCACCAACACGATCATTTTTCTCAAATACCGTTACGTCATGCCCCGCGCGTGCAAGCTGCTGGGCACACGCTAGTCCAGCAGGGCCAGAGCCAACAACCGCCACACGTTTTTGCGTCTTAGTTACTGGTGCCTGCGGTTTAATCCAGCCTTCCTTCCAGCCTTTGTCGACAATCGCGTGCTCAATTGATTTAATCGCTACCGCAGAGTCATTTATGTTCAACGTACAGGACGCTTCGCATGGCGCAGGGCAGATACGTCCCGTAAACTCGGGAAAATTATTGGTCGAATGCAGCGTCTGCAGCGCAAGCTTCCAGTTGTTGCGGTAAACAAGATCATTCCAATCCGGAATGATGTTATTGACAGGACAACCATTCTGACAAAATGGTATTCCACAATCCATGCAACGCGATCCCTGACGAGATGCCTCATCATCCGAGTGCGTTACAACAAACTCGTTGTAATTTTTTAATCGGTTTTCAACCGGCAGGCTCGACTCGTTAACTCGTTCCTGCTCCATAAATCCCGTAGGTTTACCCATGACTACGCTGCCTCCCTTTGGTCTCGCCCTTCGTGAGCTAACTCGTTCAGGGCCCGACGGTATTCGTTAGGAAATACCTTTACAAATTTTTCTCTCGCAGTATCCCAATTATCAAGAATATCCTTTGCAACTGTACTTTGCGTTCTTTGATGATGCTGTGACACCAGTAAGCGTAGCAACTCCTCATCTGGCATGTTGCGATGCTTAGGTTCATCACTTGGCTGCTGATCCGCTGGCAATACTTTCTCGAGGCTCACCATAGAAGCGTTACACCGTCTCGCAAAATCTCCAGCCAAATCGTAAACGAATGCGACGCCACCACTCATACCCGCTGCAAAATTTCTTCCGGTCTCACCTAAAACCACGACCGTTCCACCTGTCATGTATTCGCAACAGTGATCTCCAACGCCTTCAACAACTGCAGTGGCTCCACTATTTCGAACCGCAAATCGTTCACCAGCTACTCCAGAAAAATAAGCCTCACCTTCGACCGCGCCGTACAGCACGGTGTTACCGACAACAATATTGTCCTTTGCATCACCACCGAAGTCCTCGGAAGGCCGGATAGCTATTTTCCCTCCAGACAACCCCTTACCAACATAATCGTTAGCATCGCCGACGAGGTTGAAGGTAATTCCTCGGGCGAGGAATACGCCAAAACTCTGACCACCCGTTCCTTCAAGGTTTACTGTGATGGTGTCATCGTCAAGCCCAGCATGGCCAAATCTACTTGCAACTTGGTTCGATAGCATACCGCCAACGCTACGGTTGACGTTGCTGACTCTTGTATCAATAACAACTCTCTGGCGATTTTCTAAAGCTGAGCTCGCCCGCTCTATAAGTGCATTATCTAACGCACGATCAAGCCCATGATCCTGCTCTTCGCAATGATATCTTGCAACATCATCTGGCATATCTGGTCGATGGAAAATTTTTGAAAAATCTAGACCCTTTGCCTTCCAGTGCTCAATACCTTTCTTCATGTTCAGCAAGTCAGAGCGGCCAATGATGTCATTTAACTTACGAACTCCCATTTGCGCCAAGATTTCTCGAATTTCTTGCGCAACAAAATGGAAATAATTGATAACGTGCTCAGGCCTACCTGCGAATTTTTTTCGTAATTCTGGATCCTGCGTGGCTATCCCTACCGGGCACGTGTTGAGGTGACACTTTCGCATCATGATACAACCCTCAACAACTAAGGGTGCGGTAGCAAATCCAAATTCGTCAGCCCCAAGTAATGCGCCAATCACGACATCACGACCCGTTTTCATTTGCCCATCCACCTGCACTACTATCCGGCCTCGTAGCTGGTTGAGCACTAAAGTTTGCTGCGTTTCGGACAAGCCCAATTCCCAAGGTGTACCCGCATGCTTAATCGATGAAAGGGGGGAGGCCCCTGTTCCACCATCATACCCAGCGATCGTCACGTGATCGGATTTTGCCTTCGAAACACCAGCGGCTACTGTCCCAACCCCAATTTCTGATACGAGTTTGACGCTGATGGAAGCTTTTGGATTCGCATTCTTAAGGTCATGAATGAGCTGAGCCAAGTCCTCTATCGAGTAGATGTCGTGGTGAGGCGGCGGTGAAATAAGCCCAACACCTGGCACAGAAAAACGAAGTTTGGCAATGTATTGTGAAACTTTGTGCCCAGGAAGTTGCCCACCTTCGCCAGGCTTCGCCCCCTGAGCGACCTTGATCTGTATTTGGTCTGCATTAGCTAAATATTCTGCGGTAACACCAAATCGACCAGAGGCTACTTGTTTGATTCGAGAGCGAAGAGTATCTCCAGCTTTCAGATCCACATCAGTAACAACAACAGACCCCAAAACACTCTTCAAAGATGAATCATTTTTTATTGCGCCAAACCGAATTGGGTCTTCACCACCCTCTCCCGTATTGGATTTGCCACCAATACGATTCATTGCTATCGCTAGTGTGCTATGGGCCTCCGTTGAAATAGAGCCCAACGACATTGCGCCAGTTGCAAATCGCTTAACGATTTCTGTCCAAGGCTCGACCTCATCAACTGGGACAGGCGCCCCCATCGACTTAATTTCGAACAAACCTCTTAGCGTCATGTGACGCCGGCTTTGCTCATTAATTAACTCTGCATACTCTTTGTATGTCGAGTACTGATTAGTCCTCGTCGCTCTCTGCAGCTTAGCAATAGAATCTGGGGTCCACATATGCGTTTCCCCGCGTACCCGAAACGCATACTCACCGCCCGTATCAAGCGACGCAAGAAGCGTGGGATCTTTTTCACTGAATGCACGAGCATGCTCTCGAACAGACTCATTGGCGACATCTAGTAAACCGATACCTTCAACGTTGGACGCGGTTCCAGTGAAATACTTCTCTACCAGTTCACTGTTTAAGCCAATTGCCTCAAATATTTGCGCCCCGCAATAGGATTGGTATGTCGAAATACCCATCTTCGACATGATTTTCTTTAAACCTTTTCCGACAGCTTTAGTGAAGTTTTCGAAAGCGTCTGTCGCATCCATCTTCAATTCCCCTGCCATGTCAGAGAGGCTTTCGATAACTAACCACGGATGAACCGCTTCAGCACCATATCCAGCAAGTAGGGCAAAGTGATGTACTTCCCGAGCTGACCCACTACTAACGACCAAGCCTGTCTTCGTGCGTAATCCAGCTTTAACGAGATGGTGGTGAACAGCGCCAGTCGCGAGTAACGCCGGTATCGCAACTCGGGTTGGCCCTACGCTATTATCCGACAGTATTAAGATCGTCCTACCGGCATGAACTAATTTTTCAGCTCGGGTACAAATCGAACTAATAGCAGCCTCAATTCCTTCAGCACCCTCACCAACATCAAAAGTTATGTCGATAATCTCGCTACTAAAATTGCCCTTACTAATTTTTTCAATATCAACTAAACGACCGAAATCATCGTTATTGAGTACTGGTTGTGGAATTTCCAAACGCTTCGATACAGTTGCATAATCGACCCCGAGAAGATTAGGCTTCGGTCCCACGTACGATGTGAGGGACATCACTATCTCTTCTCTAATTGGATCGACAGGTGGGTTCGTGACCTGTGCAAATAGCTGCTTGAAGTAGTTGTATAGGGATTTGTTTTTATCTGACAGAACGGCTAGGGGAGAGTCATTACCCATTGAACCCGTACCTTCTTGTCCGGTAACAGCCATAGGAGTCAATATGAATTTGATATCCTCCTGGGTAAACCCAAATGCCTGTTGAAGATCAAGTAAAGAATCTAATTTTTCGGACTTGCTCGCGCTTGACTTGGGAAGTTCGGATAACACGACTTTGGATTCCTTGAGGAGCTCCCCATAGTCTCTTTGCCCAATCAAGCTTTGCTTGACTTCCTCGTCTCCGATTATTCTTCCCTCTTTGGTATCGATAAGAAGCATCTTGCCAGGCTCAAGTCTCCACTTGTGTACAACATCTTTTTCTGCAATTGGCAGTACACCAACCTCTGATGCCATGACGACGAGATTATCTTTGGTGACTACGTACCGTGCTGGGCGCAAACCATTTCGGTCTAAGGTTGCACCGATTTGAATTCCGTCTGTGAAGGCAACAGCAGCAGGGCCATCCCAAGGCTCCATAGCCGGGGCATGGTATTCGAAGAAATTCTTGCGGCCCTCACTCATCAACGCATTACCCGACCATGCTTCCGGTATCAGAAGCATCATCGCCTGAGCTGGGGAGTACCCGCCCAGAACAAGTAACTCCAAAGCATTATCAAAACACGCTGAATCCGACTGCCCCTCATCTATAAGTGGCCACAGCTTGTCCAGATCGGTTCCAAATATTGGTGAGGTAAGCGCGCCCTGCCGAGCCTTCATCCAATTTAGGTTACCGCGTAACGTATTTATTTCTCCGTTATGGCCTATCATCCGAAACGGATGTGCAAGTTCCCAACTTGGAAAAGTATTTGTTGAGAATCGCTGATGCACGAGGGCTAAACACGATGAGAACTCCGGGTGGGATAAATCAGAGAAATATTCCCCAACCTGATTGGCCAACAGCATTCCCTTGTATACAACTGTTCGAGCCGACATGGACGGCAGGTAAAATCCACCAGGGCCAACGTTGACTTCAGAAGTAACCCGGTGCTCAGCCTGCTTACGAATTACAAATAATTTCCTCTCGAATGCTTGGGTATCCTGACAATCTTTCCCCCGTCCCACGAACAATTGCCTGATAATTGGTTCGACATCTTTAGAGGTCTTGCTGATACCAGAGTTGTTGACCGGAACATCTCTCCAGCCGAGCACAATCTGGCCCTCCGATACAGTCAGCTCTTCAAGAATTTTTTCAGCTCTCCCCCTGGAGCCCTCGTCCTGCGGAAGAAATACCATGCCGACTCCGTAGGATTCTTCTTTAGGTAAATCAAACCCGAGATCAGTTAAACCTCGGAAAAAAGTATCAGGCATCTGAACAAGAATTCCAGCACCATCGCCAAGGAGCGGATCAAATCCCGTAGCACCCCGGTGCGTGAGGTTATCGAGAACCTGGAGTCCTTGTTGAACAATCTCATGACTCCTCTCACCCTTAATATGAGCTACAAATCCAACGCCGCAAGCGTCGTGCTCATTGGAGGGGTCATATAGCCCTTGGGCGAGAGGTTTCTTAAACTTCTTCACGGTCCAGCCTTTCTAAATACTTGATACTTAAATATAAAATTTTTTAATCTTCGATGTTTTGGATATCTAAAGACACCAAATCCGGCAAAATGCCGGATTTTTGACAGAACCACCTATGGTACCGTGATCAGGGGGGTTTTATCAATATTTGGGCCCCTTGCAGCTCTAGAAAGGGTCAACCATGAATATCTGGTGATATTCCTTCATTGCATATCGGTCAGTCATGCCTGCGATGTAATCGGCAATCGCCCTAGGCGCATCAACCTTTGCTCTCTCTTGATGTCTGGGCGGCAAAAGCGACCGATCATTGTGAAAAGCATCAAACAAGCTTTGAATAATACGCTTTGCTTTGTCCGCCATTCGTTGAACGCGGTAGTGACGATATAGATTATCCCGTAAAAATTTCTGAAGCTCTGCCTGCTTCTCAGCCACCGGAGCGCTAAATTGGATCAGAGTTGGGAGCGAACGTACCTCTGCGATTGAATCCGGATTCGCATCTGAGATCAATCGCCCACTCTCCTCCATTAAGTCTGTAACGAGCGTGTTAATCATCCGCCTGATTGTCTCGCTAACTAGCCTTCGAGACGGCAGATCTGGATAGCGGTTCCTGACATCTGAGTAGTGCTCCCCAAAAACCTCAACATTACGGATATCATCAAGAGACAGAAGGCCGGAGCGAAGGCCGTCATCGATATCGTGATTGTTGTAAGCAATTTGATCGGCTATATTCGCCAACTGCGCCTCAAGCGAAGGTCGCTGCTTATCAATAAATCGTCGCCCGAGATCGCCCAACTCTCTTGCGTTTTTTAGAGAGCAGTGTTTTAAGATGCCCTCTCTAGTCTCGAAGCAAAGGTTTAAACCATCAAACTCAGCGTAGCGCTGCTCAAGCTCATCAACAACTCTCAGCGACTGCAAATTATGTTCAAAACCACCATGGTCTCGCATGCTTTCGTTCAGGGCATCTTGACCACTATGACCAAAAGGCGTGTGGCCCAATCATGAGCGAGCGATATAGCCTCAACCAAATCTTCATTTAGACCAAGTCCCCTGGCCACTGATCGAGCTATTTGCGCAACCTCAAGGCTGTGAGTCAGCCGTGTCCTGAAAAGGTCACCTTCGTGGTTCACAAATACTTGAGTCTTATATTCAAGCCTCCTAAAAGCAGTCGAATGAATAACCCGGTCTCGATCTCTTTGGAAAGGCGTTCTGACCCCGGATTCTTCCTCGAGGTAAGCTCTACCACGAGTTACATTCAAAGGAACCGCATATTGTTTTACTTCGTAAGCGCCCATGAATAACGTCTACTGGTCGATCTCCATTAGTACTTCATTCAAGCTCACAGATGAAAACTCGCTAGTAACGTAAGCACTACCAATTTCCTTCAATAGCACCAATCGCATCTTTCCATTTTGAACTTTCTTATCGTAGCCCATGAGATCTAAATATCGATCCACACCAAGGCCAGGGGCTTTCACAGGTAATCCAACCCTCTCCAAAAGCCCGACAACTCTTGCTAGATCATCTTCGGAAACATCGCCGTTGAGCGAGGACAACCGAGTAGCAAGCACCATTCCTGCCGCGACTGCCTCGCCGTGAAGCCACGCACCAAAGCCCAAACCGGCCTCGATCGCATGACCAAATGTATGCCCATAGTTAAGAAGTGCACGAACCCCAGTCTCCGTTTCATCCTTTGCCACAATATCAGCCTTACAACTACAAGATTTCCTTATCGCATATGCGATAGACTCGGGTTCGCGCGCGAGCAAAGCCTCACTATTACGCTCCAACCAAGAGAAAAAATCTCGGTCCATGATTAACCCATATTTAATAACCTCGGCTAATCCGGCTATGAACTCACGCTCTGGCAGAGTGCCTAACGTCTCAGTCGCTATTACTACAAGCTTGGGCTGGTAAAACGCACCAATCATATTCTTCCCTAGTGGATGATTGATTGCAGTCTTGCCGCCAACGGATGAATCGACCTGAGAAAGCAGAGTCGTCGGGATTTGCACCAAAGATACTCCTCTTTGGTAGGTCGCAGCAGCAAAACCCGCCACATCCCCCACAACCCCACCGCCAAGCGCAACTATCGTGGCCGACCTATCGACTCGATGTCCGATTAAAAAATCGTAGATCGAACTCAAGGTCTCCTGGTTTTTAAATCGCTCACCATCTTCGATTACAAAACTCGAAACGGATCTACCGCTCGCGGCAATCGCATCTCTCAAACGATCTCCGTAAATTTTATCAACAGTGCGATTGGTAATGACCACACACCGATCTGAAAAAAAACTGCGCCCCTCAAGCAAATCCTTAGGAATCAACTCCTCTCGACCGATCACAATCGGGTAAGCACGACCTCCTAAACCTACT
>Ga0181566_10005107_pt1 | contig 10593 bp, 7 predicted proteins | sample 101ome_15_FD_133762 | JGI IMG/M metagenome (GOLD analysis project Ga0181566, IMG submission 133762) | Coastal salt marsh microbial communities from the Groves Creek Marsh, Skidaway Island, Georgia - 101402AT metaG (megahit assembly) | ecosystem: Environmental > Aquatic > Marine > Intertidal zone... | reverse complement strand
GCCACAGGCGATCATCCCGGCCGATCAGCTCTACACAACAGGAGGGTTCCGAGCTGATTGCCCTTCACAAAACACCACCCTAAAGGTTACATAGAAGGTGGCTGCGTAACAGGGGTCAGGTCACATGCCTCCTTTTCCAGTTCAAAAATACTACCTCAAACTGGCTGCAAATACGGGGGCAAGGTCACCTTGTTGGACGTATTCAAATCTAAAACGTACCAGACATATAAACGGGAGAAGATTCCGTTCGATCATAATTCGTCTCCTTTGATTGCCTGAACGGGGGAGGAAACTTGGTCAGATTACCTGAGCCAAAATTCGGCAACATGGACGAACCGCCGCTGTCTGCAAAAAAAGGGTATTGTGTTGTATTTCAATTCCTAAACGGATTCTTGCGAAAATTTCATGGCTGATTAGAGGACTTTTTGCCGATATCGAGCGCCGAGCCTGGAAAAACTAACTTGTCAGGGCATTCGATCACGGTAGTCCCAACTGAAAACTTGGACTGGTGTTATTTCTATAGCAACTTCACTGGCAGCCCCCGACAAAAGCCAGCTCCTAAAATCTGAATCTTCTTTTCCGATATATCGGTCTGTAAGGCGGCGTAAAGTCTCTTGGCCTCTATCTTCGTTCAAGTGAGCCACGCCCGTCCCTCGGATTCCGGAATAAGGTGGCCTTTCTCCAGCAATCTCAAATCCAACCTTTGGGTTGCGACTGATCAAGCGCGCGATGTGCGAACTCTTTTTAGAAGCACATAGGATTTTCTCTTCATCTACCAGGAACCAAAGGGACACCACTCGAGGGCTGCCATCGGCACCGACCGCACCTAAGCGAACAGGTATGACGATGTCCTCGAGAAATTTGACTATATCTGGCGCACTCCATGGTCCGCTCAATTCTGCCCCGTGCATCAAGAAACTCCTCCATTTGAAAAGCAGCAATAGGATATACTGACTCGATATCAGATCAACTTTGCGCAGCTAGCAGGGAAATAAGCCCAACAGGCAGCGAATATATTCAGCAGGAAACAGAGGGTTCTTGGAGTAAAATCGGAAAATGTCTTCTAATTCCCGTTTGATAACGAACATGGAGGCAATGGGTGCTGCCTTCGTCATTCTGGCCGGCACGTTGCTTCATTTCGCATTCAATTGGTCGGATAACTTTGAGCCTCTGGCGTTATTTGCGTCGGTCAACGAGTCACTCTGGGAACATCTGAAATTAGCGTTCTGGCCTGGACTGTTTTGGGCTCTGTTGCAGCTCGCCACTATTGATAACGTGAGAAGCCGGGTTTTGCCGGTCAAAGGCATCTCTCTGCTCATGACAAATTTTTTTATAGTCACGACTTTTCTGTCCTATACCTCCATCGTTCAGAGTAATAATCTCGTTCTAGACATTGGGATATTTATCTTGGCAGTCGTCACCGGGAGCGCAGTTTCTGGCCGTCTTTTGATTAGATCAGGCTTTCCGGGCGTCCTTCAGGTCTTCGGATGGGTTCTGCTAATATTTCAGCTACTTGCCTTCTCGATGTTTACGTTTTATCCGCCCGAAGGGGTTTTCTTTACTGACCCTAAAAGTGGGACGCAAGGTATCCATTAGTAAGAAGTTTCTTGGCACAAGGCTAACGTCCGTAATTGGCGAATGGCGGACGTTGCACTTGTGACACCAAGTGGGTTTTGGTGATCACTGGGAAAATAGAGTAGTCTCCCAAGATATTCATTGGGGGGCAACCACCATGGTTCAGGAACCTTCAGAAGAATCTGACGGCGTTTCCGGGCGGGAAGCGGAGGGCCTTGTCACGTTAATCGAGCGCTAGCCGCAACTGTATACTCGCCAGCATCGCGTCAGCTGACAGCAACTACCCACTTCCATTGGTCCATCGCTTCGGCCCTGAATAGCTTCATGGTTTTGCGGGTAGTTAGATGGCGTTGGATGTTAAACAGATTGTAGACCGATGCTTGAAGATTGAGAAAGCGTTGGGCAGAGCCCGGGGATTTGAACCGCTGCATCTTCCGTTCTCGCCTTCTAACAGGCAGGTGTGAGTTTTCCGCCCGATTGTTTCGATAGCGTCTTTGCTGATGATCAGCGCCGATCTGCAAGGACCTCAACGCTGCACCGTATAAACGAAGCTTGTCGGTAACGATTGTTGTGGCCAGGATCATTTGCTTGCGAAGGAGCTTTTTGAATAACCGCAAGGAAGCTCTTCTATTTCTTCTAGATTGGACCAAAAACTCCAGCACTTCAACTTCACCATCAACCGCACGCCAGAGCCAGTAATTCTTGCCGCCGATAACGACAACCATTTCATCCAAATGCCAGGTTGCATCTGCATCGGGCCTGTTCGAGCGAATGCGTCGAGCGGCATTGTCACGTTAATCGCCTGATTTTCGAGTCAGGTGAATGTTATAGTGGCTTGATGACCAATATTTCTTATCACCGCCACCGTTTTCCGCCTGAAATCATTCAATATACTGTCTGGCTCTACTCGAAATTCACGCTCAGCTATCGAGATATTGAAGACTTACTGGCCGAACGTGGTTTGGATGTTTCCTATGAGACGATCAGGCGCTGGGTGAACAAGTTTGGCTCTAGTTATGCGCGACGCATCAGATCAAATCGACCCGGTGCCGATACGATCTGGCATTTGGATGAAATGGTGGTCGTCATCAATGGCAGGAAATACTGGCTGTGGCGTGCAGTAGACAGCGAAGGTGAGGTGTTGGAGTTTCTGATTCAATCAAGAAGAAATAGAAGAGCTGCTTTGCGCTTGTTCAAGAAGCTGCTTGGGAGGCAAAAGGTTCAGCCCGAAACAATCGTTACCGATAAACTGCGTTCCTACAGTACCGCGCTGAGGACTCTGCAGATCGATGTCGACCATCAACAGGGAATTTATCGAAACAATCGGGCGGAAAACTCGCATCTACTGGTTCGACGAAGAGAACGAAAAATGCAGCGATTCAAGTCCCCAGGTTCCGCCCAACGCTTTCTCAATCTTCACGCCTCTGTCTATAACTTGTTCAACATTCAACGTCATCTCACCACACGAGAAACAATGAAGCTTTTCAGAGCCGAAGCCATGGATCAATGGAAGCAGGTAGTCGCTGCTGGCTGACTTGATGCTGGTCAATGTAAAGTTGCCGTCAGCGTTCGATTAACGTGACAAGACCGTCGTCAGGCCTAGATTGAGGTCTGAGAGAGATGGAGATCGGCTTATCTACCGTGATCGTCGATTTTGAACTTAAGAATATCGGCTCAGTATTACTGAATATTAACAAGAAAACATGTTCTCATATTTTCAATAATAATACCAATTGTTCTAAAGTGTATGCGCCATTATACATTTAATATCGATAATTGGCTATATAAAAAGGGATTTTATTATTTTTATGATGTGTGCTGTTATTTAATGTTCTCTATTGAAATTTGAATTTTATATACCTATATGTCGCCTATACGTTTTACATTCGTTCAGTGTTATTTGGACAACCGGCACGCCGGAAGCTTAGCTATCCCTTTACATTGTGAGCGCATACAGACCGCACATCACATGGTGTGATGTGAATATTGCAGCCCTGATGGAGCGCGGTATAATGTGGTTTCGTGCTAGGGATAGTTTTATTCCGAGCCTTTGGGTTGCCAAAACTCTCGTAAAAAGCACTCCAAATTGAGTGCGCCGAGAATTGTTGGGATGATAATTAACTATGTCAAAGTTTGCGCGGGGTCGAGCAAAGGCCATCACAATTTTACTATTCGTTAGTCTCGCTGGTTGTAGCACAAACCCTCAAGAATTAAGTATCGCAGAGATGGCTGCCATTGTGGGCAGCGACCGGGTCCAGGTTATTGATAGTCAAGCTGTACCAGATTCCGTAATCACTCTTGAAGGTGCCATTGCGCGAGCCTTGAAATATAATCTTAACCACCGGGTCAAAATGCTTGGTGAAGCGCTGGCGTCAGGGAACCTGAAAGCGGGCAAATATGACATGCTGCCCAAGCTATTGGCTAATGCTGGTTATTCATGGCGGGATAGTTATAGCCTTCGTTACAAAGCGACACCTGCGGCGCCCAAAGTTTTCGACCGCGATCAGGCTCTCGAGCTCTCCGTCGACCGTGAGCACTTTACTTCCGACCTTACGCTTTCCTGGAATATTCTTGATTTTGGGACGAGTTATTATACCTCGAAACAAAACGGGGATCGCTTGCTTGTCGCCAAGGAACAACGCCGTAAGGCAATGCATATCTTGATGCAGGAAGTGCGAACCGCTTATTGGCGAGCCTATGCATCAGAAATGCTGCGTGCTCGCATCAAAACTACAATTGTTGGCGCAGAGCGTGCCCTGAAGGATGCGCGTGATCTGTCTGCTTCCCGGGCAAGCTCTCCCGACGATTCATTGCGTTACCAACGCAACCTTCTGGAAAATTTACGACTGCTTGAAGGTGTAGATAGAGATCTGGCCGCCGCTAAAATAAAGTTGGTCGGTCTGATGGGGTTGCGGCCAGGTACACAGTTTGAATTGGAAGAGCCCTCAACAGCCCTTCCAGAACTTGAAAGCGACAGCGAAGAGATGGAAGCCGTTGCCCTTTCCCACAATGCTGATTTGCGATCGCAAATATACAACGCAAGAATTGCCGCGACAGAAACCCGCAAAACACTACTGTCGATGCTGCCAGGCATTAATTTGAATTTTGGCACCAATCATGATGACGACCGCTATCTTTATGACAGTAGTTGGGATCAGGCAGCTGTAGATGTCAGCGCAAATCTCATGAAGTTGCTATCGGGACCATCTCGAATGAAAGCGGCCAAGGCTAATGTCTCGGTCGAAGAGGCGCGCCGCACAGCACTGCAGATGATGGTGCTTACACAGGTCCATCTATCCCGTTACCAATATTTAAACGCCGTGCGTCAATATGAACGGGCAGATCAGATTTTCAATGTTGATGCGCAACTCGCGGAAATTATGCGCGGTAAGTACGCAAGTAATGCTGTTGGTGAACAGGTTACTATTGCCGCGGATGTCTCAGCGATTTTCAGTGAGCTTCGTCGTTTTGAAGCAATGGCCAAAGCTCAAGAGGCTGTGGGGAAATTACAGGCAACGCTGGGGCTGGAGCCCGTCTTCAGTTCCGTGGATGACTTCTCACTTGCTCAAATGAAAGATATTGTTGGTCAGTGGCTGGAGAGTGGCCTTGAAATGCCAGCTATGGATGAGAGCGAGCTTTAGGATGTTGTCCTTTCAGCGAGTTAGCGTTCTGGCTGCCGTCGGAATCGCCTTTATAGGTGTTTCTTCTGCACAAGATTTTGGTCTTGAGCAGGGGGACCTCCGGGCACAGTTGACGCCGAGAAAGCATACAACGCTGGGTGCTGCGATGACGGGCCAAATTGACGAGCTTGCTGTTAGAGAAGGACGATCTTTTGAAAGTGGCGCGACGTTGGTTCGCTTTGATTGCAGCCTTCAACAGGCTCAGTTGGAAAAAGCCAACGCCCAGATGGCAGAAGCCAGGAACATTTATGAAGGCAATAAACAAATGGCCGATCACAATGCGATTGGTGCCGTTGAACTTGAAAATAGTCGTATTGCGATCGATAAAGCCAAGGCTGACTTAAATTATCTGAAAGCCATGATATCCAGATGTACGATCAAGGCCCCTTATGCGGGTTCTGTTGGTCGCCAACTGGTGCGCGAAAAAGAAATTGTTCAATCAGGTCAGCCACTTTTAGAAATAATGGACAGTGACGTTTTGGAACTGGAATTTCTGGTGCCTTCGAAATGGCTGTCGTGGTTGAAGCCGGGATACCAATTCCAAGTTACCATTGAAGATACAGGCAGAGATTATCCCGTAAAGCTAGAGTTCACATCTGCGAAAGTTGACCCCATGAGCCAAACAGTGCGGGCTGTTGCAGTCGTGGGCGGAAAATTCGATGAATTATTGCCGGGAATGAGTGGCAGGTTGACGCTAAAGCCGCCGCACGGGGCAACACCGTAAATGCCGCTCATTGACGGTATTTAGGTATAGAAGGGCAGAGTATGACTGACGATAATATTTTTCATACCAGCGCGGAGCTGCCATCGCAGTTCCAGTTAGAACAGCGCCTTATGTTTGATGGCGCTGCAGTTGGTACGACCGTTGATGCAGTCAGCGATACGGCAGCGCAAAGCCAATCATCTGCAGATACCGACGCAAAGGAGGCGGACTCTCTTTTTGACCCGCCAGAGGCCCATCCAGCTTTGGCCGTTGCCACGGATGAGGCAACAAGAAAAATCAGAGAATTTGTGCAGAATGCTTCGCTTGAAGACCTTTTTACCATTTTCAATGGCGGTTTATCGGAAATTGATGGCCAGTGGCAGTTGGCTATGGAGGCTGAAATTCAGCGAATACTGGATGGTGAGCCCCCTGTTCAGATCGTCGTGCTGGATAGTGAAACCATGTTATTGGCTAAAGCAGGTTTTGCTGAAAATGGTCCAGACGGAACCCCCGTTATCTATTTGAACGAGTCCCTTCTTGCCGAGGGGGATAGTGACGAAATCGTCGCTATTCTAGTCGAGGAATACGGCCATTTAATAGATGCTCGAGTGAATGTAGACAACGATACGCAAGGCGACGAAGGGCAGGGCTTTGCATCCATTGTTACTGGTGATGAGGCTGCATCCCGTGCGATTGAAGATGATCACGGGATTTTGCTCATTGACGGGCAATATGTCGAGGTCGAAAGAGCAACTTTTACCTTCGTCAATGCCTATGAAGTTGACGGGAGCCGCACGCCCACGGGCAAAGAGTCAAATTCCCATGACTATGTCGATATCAGCCTGGGCGCGCCTACGGTTGACGATAATAATTTTAACGTAACGGAATTTAGCGGAAACGATGTGTCCGCTGCTGCCATCAATATTGACGGTATGACTTATTATGGCTGGATTAGTCGACCAATTAAGTCGGGTGGTATCGTCCGGGGGTTCTATTTCTGGACAGACGCAGATTTTGTTGACCTTGCGACGGCGCAGGCAGATGGCAATACGGACGGTGATCGTGATGTGTCTGACAACAGAGCCTTCGTGCTCGTTGTTGATCAGGCATGGTTCGACGCGCAACCAGAAGTAGAGACGGGTATCAAAAATATCGGCTCATCGTCAGACCGTGTGGATTCTGCATTCAATGCGTTGCTCGCATCAAATACGGCGCCCACTGCGTCGCCTGATACAGGTACAGCTACTGAAGATGGTGGGGTCAGCAACGCGACGCCCGGAGTTGATGCCACGGGAAATGTTCTTACCAACGACAACGATGTTGATGCCGGTGATTCTATCACCGTTACATATGTGGGTACGACCAGTGCAAATCAGAGCGTGCCAGGAAGTGGTACGGTCGATGTAGTGGGCCAATTTGGCACACTGACAATTGCAGCTGACGGTAGCTACACATATACGGTTACGAGTAACAGCAACGCCCTTGTGGAAGCATTGCGGACCAGTAGCGATACACTGGTGGATAGTTTTACCTACTCAATTGCCGATGAAGACGGCGTCGCAGCAACGACAACACTGGAGATTACGATCGAAGGGGTTAACGACAACCCCGTTGCTGCGGATGACTATAATACGGCAAAGGAATCTCTCCGTACTGACAATACCGCGTATGACAATACTGACCCGTTGGGTGTCACAGCCGTGGGCAATGTGCTCACCAATGATAGTGACGTAGATGGCAATGGTGAGGTGTTATCTATCGGTGCGCTCGAAGGCACCATACAGATCGACAACGTTACGAATGACCCAGGCGACATTGAACTGATATTTTATGGAGAAAGTGGGTTTAACTCGGTTTCAACAGGACAAACGCTTTATTATAACGATAACGGTACATATCGGGCTGTGCATGCCAGCAATGGGGATCTCATCACTGTTTCCGCTGACCCTACGCAGGACCCTGATGTTACGACCACGTATTATGTGCCGCTTTCTGACACGCCTGCTTATTATCTTGACGCAGGCTCCAATCAGGTTCCGATTGGCAATCTTGATGGCTTGGCCGTGGGCTTCAAGTCGGCTACATCTGAGACGACTAATACGGCCTCAATGAAAACGGCGACATCTGCGACGTCGCAAACGCCAGGCACAGCGACAATTGACCTCACGCCGTCAAATTCAACGGGAGTGATTGCCGTCGGTATGACCGTGTCGGGTGCCGGCATTCCTGCGGGCACCCTTGTCACGGACATTACGTATGATGGCAGTGGACAGGTCATCAGCCTGGAACTGGACAAGGTTGTTACGGCGTCGGCGGGTGAAACATTAAGTTTTAGTGCCGCGTCGGGGACCACTATCTCTGGAGAGTATGGGGAGCTGATCCTTAATTCAGATGGTAGTTATGTCTATACGCCATATGCCAATAATACAAACCTGGGTGCCGGTGAATCCGGGAATGACAGCTTCGATTATACGGTTTTGGATTTGGTGGGCGCTACGCATACAGCAACCCTGAATATTACTGTGTATGGCTCCAGCGCAAGTGACCCTAATGCGGTTGCTGATACTGCAACGGCAACTGAAGCCGGGGGTGTTGCCAATGGCACAGCGGGCAGCACCCCAACCGGCAATGTGCTTGGCAATGACACGACCCCAAGTGGCACAAATGTTGTAGATGCAGCGCGGTCCATGCAGGACGCTTCGGCAACAACGGTTGGGACTGACACCGTTATTACTGGTCAATATGGCACGCTGACTATTAGCGCGGACGGCAGTTGGACTTATGCCGTCAATAATAGTGACCCGGCCGTCGATGCCCTGCGGACTACCGCCGACACTCTAGAGGATGTTTTTGTTTATACAGTCAAAAACGGCCAAACAGGCGCTGGAGGCGACCTGTTGGACTCGGATACGTTGACCGTCACCATTCAGGGGGCCAACGATAACCCGGTTGCAACGAATGATGCCGCAACCGCCATTGAAGCTGGAGGCTTCAACAACGTAGTTGCCGGGTATAACCCCTCGGGCAATGTTTTAAGCAATGACGCCGATGTTGATGATCCGGCATCGGCTCTTGCGGTTACTGCCATCAGGGTTGGCGCGGTAGAGGGAGCTGGCAGCGCAGGCACCATTGGCTCGGAATTGGTGGGGACATATGGAACGCTGACCATGAACAGCAACGGCAGTTGGTCCTATGCTGTGGATAACACCAGTACCACGGTGAATGACCTGGCCGTTGGCGAGACGCTCACAGAGAGCTTCAATTATACCGTGACGGATGGGTCTGGCGGCGGTTTGGGCGATGTTGCCGTCCTCAATATTACGATAGAGGGGGCCGTCGATACGGTCGCCGTTAACAATATTTATGTCAATGAAGCCTCTGATTATGCCGTCTTTACAGTAAGTGGCGCGGCCGGAATAGCAGTTGAGCTTTCCTTGAGTGACACGACCGGCCTGCCTGCAGGGGATGCAAAAGCAACCCTTGGAACAGATACTGCTGCCAGTAATACGCTTGAATATTACAATGGTACAAGCTGGGTTGCCTATAATGCAGGTAGCCCCCCCGTAATGCCGGTTGGTGGCGAGCTGTTTGTCAGAATCGCGGTGACGCAAGACACGGTCCACGAAGGCAACGAATCTTTTACGCTGGTCGCCGTGACATCTGATGGTTCCCAGTCCACAGGCATTGGTACTATTGGTGATGAGGGCGAGGGTGATATTTTCCTCAGCAGCAATGTTACGGGCACGCCGAATGGGTCTGGTGATAGCGGGTATCCCACACTGGATGATGACCGCCCGACGATCAGTATTACAGATGATACAGTTGATGAAGGCGACACCACAGAATTTACGGTCAGTATAGATAAGACATCTGTATTTGATGTTTCGTTCTCGCCCACTCTGAATAATGGAACGGCGACAATTGGTGACGACACGGACGCAAGCACTGCACTGGAAGTATCAACAGACGGTGGGTCAAATTGGACGATAGTATCTGGCCCGGTAACGATTGCCGCAGGGCAAACATCCATTATGTTGCGGCTTGATACGACAGACGATTCCGACGTTGAAGGAACAGAGGCCTTCACGCTCTCTACGGGTGCGGTTTCTGGACCGGTAATCAATCCTGCAGGCGTTACTGCAACAGCGACAATCAACGATAATGATTTTGCGAACCAGGCGCCTGTTGCTGAAGATAATGGCTACACCACCAACGAAGATACCGACCTTACGGGCAAAAATATTATTTTGGACGCAGACACCGGAACAGATAGCGACCCCGATAATGACGCGCTCCAGCTAGAGGAAGTAAACGGGACAACCTGGGCCTCATTGTCGGCCAGTAGCGACGCCGGCCATCCTTCTATAGATGGTTGGAAAATGGTCAGCCTGAGCAACGGTACGGTCTATCTGAAGTCCGACGGTAGTATGGATTACGAGCCTGATGCCGATTTTCATGGTGCTGACAGTTTTACATACAAAGTGAGTGATGGTGCATTGGCATCGGTCAGTGCCGCGACGGTTACGATCACGGTTGGCAGTGTTGATGATGCGCCTTTGATCGGCGGTGATACGAGCGGCAGCGGTTCTGAGGACACGACGTTGAGCGGTACGTTGTCGGCGACGGATGCTGACG
>Ga0181566_10005093_pt1 | contig 10610 bp, 9 predicted proteins | sample 101ome_15_FD_133762 | JGI IMG/M metagenome (GOLD analysis project Ga0181566, IMG submission 133762) | Coastal salt marsh microbial communities from the Groves Creek Marsh, Skidaway Island, Georgia - 101402AT metaG (megahit assembly) | ecosystem: Environmental > Aquatic > Marine > Intertidal zone... | reverse complement strand
TCCCGACGCTTTGCGATGCCCCCAATCTTGACCCTTTTGGTTCCTGTCGTGTTTGTAGCGTCGATGTAGCGTTGGAGAAGAACGGACCCAGCAAGACTTTTGCCTCTTGCCACACGCCCGTCGCGGAAGGGCAGTACATTTACACGGATTCAAAAAATATTCAACGGCTCCGCAAGAATATCATCGAGCTTGTCCTGACGGACCATCCTCTGGATTGCCTAACTTGTGAGGTGAACGGAAACTGCGAATTGCAAACGGTTGCTGCTCGGGTGGGAATTAATTCGGTCCGTTATCCGGAAGGTGAGAATCATCTCGACCGGGAAAAGGATCTGAGCCATCCGTACATGGTTTCTGACTTGAGCAAATGCATCAATTGCTACCGCTGCGTGCGGGCCTGTGACGAAGTACAGGGCCAGTTTGTATTGAGTATGGCAGGACGTGGTTTCGATAGCCGCATTATCAAGGGTCTAGATGAGAGTTTCGAAGACAGCCCTTGCGTTAGTTGTGGCGCTTGTTCGCAAGCCTGTCCTACGGCGGCCATATCGGATGTGTTTCAATCAAAGTCTATCGCCAACACCCAGAAAACTCGGACTGTATGCAACTATTGTGGAGTTGGGTGTAATTTGGAAGTGGCTACAATGGGGGGAGAAATAAAGGGGATACAGGCTCCCTACGATGCGGAGGTAAACCATGGTCACACTTGCTTGAAAGGCCGGTATGCGTTCAAGTTTTACAATCATCCGGATCGCATCAAATCGCCAATGATCAAACGGAATGGTTCCTTTGAGGAAGTGAGCTGGGATGAGGCGTATGACTACATTGCCACGAAGTTTAATTACTACCGCGACGAGTTTGGCCCAGACTCCTTGGCCGGAATTTCGTCAGCCCGTTGCACGAATGAGGAAAACTATTTGATGCAGAAGTTCTTCCGAGTCGTTATCGGGACGAACAATATCGATGGCTGTGCTCGGGTTTGCCACTCACCTACGGCGCTCGGAATGCAGCGTACGTTTGGGACGGGAGCCGCCACGAATTCGGTTGAGGATCTCAACTATACGGACGCCATTATGGTGATCGGCGCCAATCCCACGGAAGGGCATCCGGTTACTGGAGCCAAGATGAAGCAGTTTGCCATTTCGGGGAAGACGACCATTGTCATTGATCCTCGTCGGACTGAGCTGGCTCGCTACGCGACTTATCATATCCAGGTGCGGCCTGGAACCAACGTAGCCGTCCTCAACATGATGTTGCACTACATTGTGAAGGAAGGACTGGCTGATCAGGAGTTCATTGAGAATCGTACCGAGGGCTATGAGGATTTTTGCGAAGAGCTTCTCAAACTTGATTTGGATGAGATGGAATCGATTTGCGGAGCGGATCGTGAGCTCGTGAGAAAAGCGGCCATCGCTTACGCGAGTGCGGACAAGGCCATGAGTTTCCATGGATTGGGAGTAACAGAGCATTCGCAGGGTACCTTTACGGTAATGCAGATCGCTGACCTCGCATTGATCACTGGGAATATTGGAAGGCGAGGTGTAGGTGTAAATCCATTACGGGGACAGAACAATGTTCAGGGAATGGCTGACATGGGAGCACAGCCCTATCAAGGCGCGGGCTACATGGATGTTTCCGATCCCGTAAATATTGCGAAATACGAAGCGTTTTATGGCGTGGAGATGCCGAGGGAGATTGGTTGGAAAATCCCTCAAATGTACGATGCCGCCCTTCAAGGGAAATTGAAGGCTCTTTGGGTGATCGGAGAAGATATGGTCCAGACCGATCCGAACAGCCAGCACGTAGCCAAAGCAATCGAAGCTCTCGATTTGGTTATTGTGCAGGAAATCTTTATGACCCGCACGGCGGAAATGGCGGATGTTATTCTGCCGGGTGCATCTTTCTTGGAAAAGAGTGGCACCTTTACCAATGGGGAGCGACGCGTGCAACGTGTGAACCAAGCGGTTGAACCTTTGGAAGGCACGAAGCCAGACGGGCAAATCGTTGTCGAGCTGATGAATCGCATGGGCTACGAGCAACCGGACTATGATCCTTCGACATTACTTGAAGAAATTTCGGGTATCGTCCCTTTCTTTGCAGGAATCAAATGGGACGAGCTGGGTATAAATGGTAAGCAATGGCCGGTGGCCGCTGATGGACAAGACACGCCCATCTTGCACAAGGAGTCTTTTACTCGGGGCAGGGGTCTATTCGCGTTTAACGCATTCAAGGAAACCGAAGAGGTGGTATCCAATGGAGAGGAATTCCCTTATATTTTAACGACGAATCGAAACTTGGAACACTACAATTGTGGCGCTCAAACGCGTCGCACGGCTAATGTCGAAATCGTCACGGAAGATGTGATATTCATTCACCCAGAGGATGCGGCAGAGAACGGTATCGAGGATACGGATATGGTTTGTGTCGAATCGGAACGTGGTAAGATCGATATTAAGGCCAAGGTTTCCGACGAAATTAAAAAGGGCGTACTTAGCACGACATTCCATTTTCCCGAGGTGCTCGTAAACAATCTGACCTCGAGCATTTCCGATTCCATTGCCATGTGCCCAGAGTACAAGGTGGTAAGCGTAAAGATTCGGAAAGCCCGGAAAGTAGAGACTAGGGTGTAGGGAGCAGTTTTAGGAATAGGTCTTATAGGACTTATAAGACCTATCCTCTGTATTTTCTATTTCGGTAGTCTATCCGGGCTCTGGTCATCTGCTCACGAAGGCCGCCTTTTTCTAGCTTAGCAATTTGTCTATCTAGCAGGTAGTTGGCCTGGTGGACGAGGCACAGTGCGATATTGGCTACAATTACTGCGGGTCGCGTATCTACGAAATCCCGGTAGTCTTCGTAGGACTCGTCTGACTTTCGTCCAAGGTTTCTAACGTATAGCGCTTCTTCGGAGTCTTTTTCCCAAATGGCATGGTTGCGAGTTCGCAGGAAATCCTGATAGTCGATGAGCAGTTCCTCAAGACTGGCACGTGCTACATTGGTAAGCTTGAGCTCCATTTCGGTAGAGGTTTTGGAAGCTTTGCTGCCTTCGGCGATATTCTGTTTCCCAGAGCGGGCAGCTTGGATCATTTGGTCGATGGTGCGGTCTCCTCGACGGAGAAAACGCTCGCAGAAACGATAGGTGAGATCGTAAACGATCTCCGCTTTTCTATAGGACCGCAGCTGGGTGTAGTTGCCGGTTTTAGGTAGAAAATTCGAACTCATGGTAACAGCAGGAGTTGGGATTGGGGGAATAGGTCTTATAAGTCCAATAGGACCTATGATCGATCTGGAAACAATAGAAAGAGTTCCTTTCGGATGACAATGGCCAAAATGAAAACCCGGTCCTTTTTGCTTGCTTTCCTGATAAAATAATTAAAATTTCATAAAATACTGAAAATAAGAAAAGAAAACGAGGATGAATAAGCCGTGGGTCCTTTACAACCGGGACTGTAAAGTATGCCGCCGGGCGGTTTGGGTAACAGGCTTCCTTCTGGGTCGAGGGTATGTAAATTTTGTTCCCTTACAGAAGGACTGGGTTCGCAAGCTATTTTCTCTAACGGCAGACACTCTTTTGGAGGAGATGAAATTGCTTACGGTTGATCGGAGCAAACTAGGCGGCGCGGATGCGGTATTGTATCTTGCGGGCCAGGTTTTCTGGATGAAGCCGATCGTGGCAATTATGGAGCTCCCGTTGATTCGGGATTGGGTGCACAAAACCTACCGCTGGGTCGCCAGAAAAAGATACTGTCTGGAAGGGGGCTGCGCGTTGCCAGGAATTGTGGGAGATACTGGTAGGTTTCAAAATCGAAAACAACTTGGCTGAGATTCCGTAAGGAATCACTGTAGTTAACAAAAGGGTACGAATTCGATGAAGAGAAAACTGGCAAATGAAAATCAAGATTTTTTTCGGCCGATTTTCAGAGCGAATTGGGAACGCCTGTTTCTGTTTAATTACGTAGTAAGGAAAGAGCTCGTTCAGAAGTATGTTCCGGTGGAAATCGATACGTTCAACGAGCAAGCTTACATTAGCCTAGTTGCTTTCTCCGTTACGAAAATGCGAATGGTGGGGCTGCCAAACTGCCAGCGTTTTTTTCTTAAACCTTTTTGTGAACACGAATTTCTAAACGTCAGTACCTACGTTAGTCGAGGGGGAGAACTAGGCATCTACTTTCTCGAGGAGTTTGTAAACCGTTACTGTGCGATACCACTCGCGAAGATCACCTATGGGTTGCCTTATCAGTACGCTAAGATAGAATACGAAGAGTCAAGTGAGCCCACTTTAGCAAGGGGACTCGTAGGGCAAAGGAAATGTCGAGAAATCTTCGATTTAAGACTAGGCCGTTTGACAGTAGAGATTGCTGTAGCTGCGAAAAAGGCAGTGAAGCTGAGTTCCTGATGGAACGTTATTCTGCATTTACGGGACGGGGCGGATTGAGAAGAAGATTCGAGATACGCCATAAACCGTGGCAGTATTGTCGCGTTGAAATAGAAAACTGGACGGATGACCTGATCAGGAAACGTGTCCCCTGTCTTGTAGGCGCGCAATTAGTCAGTGCCTACTATTCTGCGGGAGCTTATGACGTAGAGATTGGTTTTCCCTGCTGGGTACCAAGCTGAGGCAATTCTCTCCTTAAAAGAAAAACAGGACTGCGATGAGAAGGACGGACAAGCAGGCGGTTATTCCGATCGGAAATACTCCCTTTCGAACATTTTCTCGGAGTTCTTCGCGGAGTTTCTCGCGTTGTTCCATCGATGTGCCCGAAATCTCCCAAATGGGGGTTAGGATCAGCGTCAGCAGATTGGCGGGTCCTTCCGTTGCGAAATGGCAGAGCTTTTTCGTGGCTCCTGCGATGAGAGTTTTATGGGCGATCTTGTTGATGCCATTTAGGCAAATATCACAGGTCGAGTAAAAGAACTGACCTCCTTTTCGGTAGAACCAGTCGGTATCCAAAACGATCGTCGGAGTACGCTTCAGCATCGGCAGGAAAAGGAAGAACACTAGAGCCGAGAACATCAGTAGCTGCATCTGGGTGACCAAGTGGCTCGTTGTGTAGGCTTGGTAATCAACCGTGTAGGGGAGAATGTCATACAAGGCTTGTGGCCTTATCCCCAAGTAGATGCATAGGAAGGAGAGTATCCCCATGGCCCAGAGCATAGTGCCGGGAGCTTCTTTGGGTCGGAGTCCGCGGTCTTGGTTGAAGAAGACGAAGTAGGGAAACTTGATGCCCGCATGGAGGAAGACGCCGGCTGATGCGAGTTCCAAGACGATCCATGGCCACAGGAGATGTTCGTGCTCCGCGGCTGCGATGATGATTGTCTTGCTTGTGAATCCACTAGTCAGCGGAACGGCGGAAATGGCGAGCGCCCCGATCGTGCCGAACAATAGGGTTAACGGCATCGTTTTGTAGAGCCCACCCAATTCGGTACAGCGGCTCTTGCCTGTGCGGTAGAGTACCGCTCCCGCGGACATCCAAAGCAGAGACTTGTATATGATGTGGCAGAACGCGTGAGCGGTGGCCCCGCTGATCGCCATGTCCGTGCCAATGCCTGCGGCGCAAACCATGAACCCGACTTGGTTGATAATCGAGTAGGCGAGGATACGACGCATGTCGTTCTCGAGGAGGGCGTAAATGATACCGAAAACGGTCATGGCGCAGCCGATCCAGATAAGGGGTTCCCATCCATGGAAGGACCTCAGTAGAACGTAGACCGCGGTTTTGGTTGTGTAGGCGCTAAGGATAACGCCCCCTGTGACGCTGGCTTCCGGATAGGCGTCCGAGAGCCAGGCGGAAACGCCTGGGGCGGCTGCATTGACAAGGAATCCTCCCAGTATCAACCAGGTGCCAAGGTTGGCGTTGGCATAGTCAAACGAATCGAAAGCGATGCTGCCTCCATTGGAAACCGTCATGACGATGCCGGCGAGAAGGAGTAGGCCGCCGAAGATGTGGACCATGACGTAGCGGAATGCAGCGCCTTTTGCCTTAGCGGTATCTCGAGCAAGAATGACGAACGTCGAACTGACGGCCATTAACTCCCAGTTGATGTAAAGCGTGATAAGGTCCCCGGCAAAAATAACCCCAAGGGCGGATCCGATGTAGATCAATGCAGCGGTATGCTGGATTGCCTTTTTAACATAAAAAGCAAAGAGGAGGGCGGCAGCGGCGTTTAGCGTAAATATATAGCCAAAGGCCTTGCTCAACTTGTCGACCCGCAGCAATTCACTGTCCCCGAAGCCGGGAAGAAAGGAGACTTGGAGGCCATTTCCGCTCGGTAGGTAGGCGATATGAATAAAAGTCAGAATGGGCAGCGCAACCAGGAAGACGTTTCGTAGCGTCCCTTTCAGAAGGACGGTAACGATTGCTCCCGCAAAAAGCAAAAATGATGGGGGGATGTTAGCTAGCGTTTCCATCGATATCGTTAGAAGGTGTGTCCTCGTCGGGCTCTCCGTAGTAGTCTTCGCTACGCTTCAGGTATATGCCGAGACCCTTGGCAATTAGGATCATGGCGGCGCAACCGACAAATCCCAGGATTGAGTAGAAGCTGAACCAGCCATCGATCTCGAAGTGCGGATGCCGGTGTATGAAAAGTTCTGCTACGACCGTTATTCCGCAGGTGATCCAAAGGACCCACCAAAGAAGTTTGCGGGAAGCAGGTTTATCGAACCAATCGAACTCTTTTTTTGGATCTGCCATCAGTCTTAGCCGTTCGCGCCCACCATTAATCCGGCGAGCTGAAGAAGGAATTGTGGTTTAATGAAAAGAATAATCGCCAGCACCGCTGTGATGCTGAGCGGCGTGATGCACTGCCAGTTCGCCTCTTCTGTGGTCTTCCAAGAGAAAGGCTGTTTGGCCAGCTCAGGGTCTTTAGGGAAGAAGGCTCGATACCCAATGGGCAACAGATAGGCCGCATTTAAAATCGTGCTTATGAGAAAAATGAGCAGCAACGCGGATTGTCCGGCATCCATTGCCCCAGTGACCAGATAGAACTTGCTGATGAGGCCACCCGTTGGGGGGAGGCCGATCACGCTCAGGGCGCCGATGGAGAAGGCAGCAAACGTTATCGGCATCTTGCGGCCCAGTCCGTCCATTTGACTGATGTACTTCTTCCCTGTGGCGACGAAGATCGCTCCGGCGCACATGAAAAGGGTGATCTTCCCTACAGCGTGCATCGCAATGTGGGTCATTGACCCTGTCACTGCTCTGTCGCTTAGCAGAGCGGCTCCGAGAATGATGTAGGAAAGCTGGCCGACGGTTGAGAAGGCGAGTCGGCGCTTGAGATTATCCTGAATTAAGGCGATCAGAGACGATACGACAATGGTGAAGGCCGCGATCCAGGCGACGACTGTAGCAATGTCCAAATCCTGGAGGTAGTCAGTCCCGAATACTCCTGTAAAGACGCGAAGGATACAAAATACACCAACCTTAACGACCGCGACGGCATGAAGGAGGGCGCTTACCGGAGTGGGCGCGACCATTGCTCCCGGGAGCCAGGAATGAAAGGGCATGAGGCCTGATTTGGCGAAACCGAATGTGAAGAGAAGGAGGAGGATGAGCGCTTCGGAGGCCGTTATGTGGCCCGAAAGGAAGCCGCTGCTGGAAAATTCCATGCTGCTTCCGGTCTTGACGTAAACAAAGATAAGGGCGGGAAGCACAAACCCGATCGATGTACTTAGCAAATAGGTCAAGTAGGTTCTGCCACCCGTTCTCGCTTCCTTGTCCTGGTGGTGCGTGACTAGCGGATACGTAGCCAGTGACAGCATTTCATAGAAAAGGTAGAGGGTGAAAAGGTTAGCGGCGAAGGCCACTCCGATCGTAGCTGACAGAGAGATCGCGAAGAAAGTGAAGAAGCGAGTCTGGGAATGTTCCTTTAGCCCCCGCATATATCCTATCGAATAGAGCGAAGTAACGATCCAGAGCGAGGAAGCGACCAATCCGAAAAGCATTCCAAGACCGTCCACGCGAAAAGCGATGGCCAGGTTGGGAACGATTTCCCAAACGGTGAATTCAATGGTCGAGCCGGCTAAAATGGTCGGGAGCATGGACACGACCAATCCGAATTTGATGAATGCCGCTAGGAAAGTGGCTCCTTCGCGCAAATTTGGCTTTTTACCGAGGAGTACAATGGGGAGCACCGCCAAGAGGGAAACCAGACTGGCCAATACGGGTGTGAAGCTAGTTATGGAGGAAGGCATGCTAAAGAATGGTGGCTCCAATGTTAAATTGGGAGACGAAGTCGGTTATGATGGCGACGACTTCCTGATTGTAGAGTCCGATACCGATCAAGAGAGCTGCGGTGATGAGAAGGGGGAAGAGCATTGAGAATGAGGCCTCCGTCGGTCCGTCTTTGCGCTCTTCTTCATGGTGATGGCCATGTCCCTCGGCGGGTTTGGTTCCAAAATAGGCGATCTCGATAATGCGGAAAAAGAGAACGGCGTTTATTAATGAAGAAATGAGTAGTGCGGCTACGTATTCATAATGACCAGAGCTGATCCCGCCCTGAATTAAGTACCATTTGCTGAAAAATCCAGCTGTCGGGGGAATGCCAATCAGGGAAAAGGCGCCTACCAGAAACCCTACCATTGTGAGGGGCATTTTAGTGAAAAGCCCTTCCATCGCAGAGAGGTCTCGCCTTCCTGTCTTGGTGAAAATGATACCGGCGAAAAGAAACACGCAAAGCGTCATGAACGCGTCAGCAATGATGTGGTAGATTGAGCCAACGATACCCATTTCGTCGGCCAGCCAAACACCGCCAACCATGTAGCCGACTTCGGCGATGATGAGAAAGGCCAGCATTTTTTGGAGGCTGGTTTGAGCGAGTGCGGAAATCGAAGCTGCCAAGATCGCGATCACCGACATCCAGACGATGATGTTGCTCCAATCCAGTTGATCAAAAGCGAACTCGGGACTGAATACCGTCAGTATCATTCGAATCATGACATAAATCATGACCTTTGTCACGAGAGGCCCTAGAAGGGTACTGGTGGTGGAGGGGCCAAATGTGTAGGAATTTGGCAGCCAGGCATGTAGTGGAAAGAATGCCATCTTGATCCAGACCCCCACCATGATCAGAATGAAGGCGACTAAGATCGTGGGTGAGCCGAGCAAGTCGTTGGCGACAATTTGCTCCTGAATGTCATACATGTTCAGGGAACCGGTCTTTATGTAGAGGTATCCCACTCCTAGTAAGTAGAAGGAGGCCCCGATTGTCCCCATGATCAGGTATTTGTAAGCCGCTAGGGTAGCTCGTTTAGAGCCCATGCCGATTAACGCATAACTTGTTAGGGCGGATATTTCGATCAGGACGTAAAGGTTGAAGGCGTCACCGGTAAGGACGATGCCGAGCAGTCCGGTTACCGATAGCAGGTAGAGAGTGTAGAATTGGGATACTTTGTCCGAGGTCTCAGCAGGAACGGCCCTTTTTGAATAGATGGCCGTTAGCAAAGAGACCGTTGATACAGCTAGGGCCACTAGGGCATTGAGTCCGTCGACGCGTAGATTAATGCCAAATGGAGGTTCCCATCCGCCGAAAAGGTACTGGATGGTTCCCTCATCGATAACGCGCATCAAAGTGACCACACTGGCAGCGACCGAAATCGCTAGACCCGTAATGACGAGTGGAAAACATAGCCATTCACGCTTGATGCCCAGCAGCGCCAGCAGAATAGCTAGCAGGAAAGGGGCGAGAAGGATTATAGCGGGAGACTGATCAATCATTTTGCAGACTTGATTGACTCGAGAATTTCATTCTCTTCGATTGAACCAAAATCTCGATAGATCTTTTGGGTTAAAGCGAGGCCAACGCCGAGGGTTGCTACGCCAACTACAATGGCCGTTAGCATGAGAACGTGGGGAAGGGGATTGGCAAAGTCGTCTGGCTCGATGTGGAGATTTGCTACAATCTCTTCGTGGCTAGGATGATGGTCTTCGCCGTGCCCCGTATCCGCTTCATGGTGACTGTCTCCGTGCGATGGGTGAACTTGATCGTGGTAGAGGATCGGAATGGTGTCTCCTTCCTTTACTCCGATTGAAACATAAAAGAGAATGATGGCGGTCTGGAAAATGGACATGCCGATCAGTTTTTTAACTAGATTGTTCTTCGAGATCATGGCGTAGAGCCCGATCATCATGATGATTACGTAAATCCAGTAATTAAATTTGGCGCTGAGCGCTTCGAGCAGTTCCATCGGTCTAGAGGGTCTCCTTCATATCGCCGTTGGAGGCTAAGTTGGAATAAATCGAGAACATGATTGCGGTGCAGGTGAAGGCTACCCCGATTTCAACTCCCAACATGCTATGCGACCTAGCCTCTATGGGAGTCGCTGGCATGATTTTATGGAGTATTTCGTAGTCAAGGAAGTTGCTCCCCAGCAGCATACAGGCGAATCCGAATCCGGAATAGATCAGGATGCCGATACCAGCGAGATTCAGTACCCGTTTTTCGGGGACCCATCTTTGAGCGGCTTGCAAGTCTCGTGAAAGCGCGAGAAGGATGAAGCTGGCCCCAAAAATGACTCCGCCCTGAAAGCCGCCTCCGGGACTGTGATGCCCGTGAGCGACCACGTACAAGGCGAATAGTTGAATAATGGGAATCATCAGACGACAAGTCGTGTCTATGATCAG
>Ga0181566_10005091_pt1 | contig 10612 bp, 7 predicted proteins | sample 101ome_15_FD_133762 | JGI IMG/M metagenome (GOLD analysis project Ga0181566, IMG submission 133762) | Coastal salt marsh microbial communities from the Groves Creek Marsh, Skidaway Island, Georgia - 101402AT metaG (megahit assembly) | ecosystem: Environmental > Aquatic > Marine > Intertidal zone... | reverse complement strand
GTGCGCTGACAACAACTGTAACCTCGTATAAAATCGGAAAGGCGTTGACTGCAACAGAGCTTCTGGTGACTGAAGGAAATGCGTAATGCCCAGTACCTTTACATCAAATCTTGCAATTGAAAAAGTTGAAGATGGAGAGCAAAGCGGCGAGTGGGGCAACTCATTAAATGTCAACTTTGACACAATAGACCGTGCGTTGGACGGCAATATTGTAATTGCATTAGACACCGATGACACCACATATACGCTTACCACAACCGATGCAGAGTTATCGGACGGAAACTTTTCGGTTATAAAGTTTACAGGAACGCCGTCTGCAGGTGTAACTGTCACGATTAGCCCAAATTCCGTTGGTAAAGTTTATTACATAATATGAGAAATTGGACAGACCCTGACTTTTATTCATAGTACAGTCGGCGATGCTACTGTTGCTGCCAACAGAAATGGTGTTGTCTATGCCGATGGCGCGGGGTCTGGAGCGCAATGCGTTAACGTTTCGGACTCATTTGCTTTGGGATCGACTGTAACTATAACGGGCGGTACGATTACAGGTATAACTGATCTTCTTGTGGCGGATGGCGGCACAGGCTCTTCTACCGAATCTGATGCAAGAACAGCGTTGGGCGTTGCGGTCGGAACAAATGTTCTAGCTTATGACGCAAATCTGCAGTCCTTTGTAAACACGTTTACGTTACCAACCTCTGATGGAGCAAACCTGCAGCTTCTTGGAACTAATGGGTCTGCTGCGCTTACTTTCTTTTCACAAGAGGTGTATGAACCTACAGCAAGTGGCGCGATTTCAGCGGGAGATGTTGTTGCCTTAAACTCTGACGGAACAGTTTCTACTGTGACATCACTAGCTGCTAACGCAGATGATTGGTTGGGGATTGCATTAGAGGCCATATCGGATACAGCTTCTGGTTATATACAAACAAAAGGTTGTGTAGATACAAATCAAACAGGTTTGACAACAAAGTCCGTGTATTACTTAGCAGATGATGGTAGTCTTACGACATCAAGTGCCAGTGGTCGAAAAGTAGGAAAAGCTTTGAGTTCTACTAACCTGCTTATTACAGAAGGTAACGTCTAATGCCTTTAACAAAGCTTCAATTTAATCCGGGCATTAACAAAGAAACGACGTCCTATAGTAATGAAGGCGGTTGGTTTGATTGTGATAAGGTTCGGTTTCGTTCAGGTTTTCCTGAAAAAATAGGCGGTTGGACGCGGATTTTTGTAAAATCTTTCCTTGGAACGTGCCGCGCTTTGCATGTTTGGCGGGCAAAAGACGATAGCGAGTTTGTAGGTGTAGGCACTCATTTAAAGTATTACATTGAGCAAGGCGGTGGGTATAACGACATTACACCTATACGTGCAACGACGGCTGCAGGAGATGTAACTTTTTCTGCGACACTTGATTCATCAACACTGACAGTCACCGACACCGCACACGGTGCAGTGCAGTATGACTTCGTTACGTTCAGTGGTGCCGTTTCTCTAGGTGGCAACATAACTGCTGACATTCTTAATCAAGAATACCAGATTGTAGAGATTGTTGACGACGACAACTACAAGATACAGGCACGAGAAGTTGCCACGATAGATGAGATTACAATTGACGGTGTTCTTACGCCTACTCTTGTCAACGCAAATTCTTCAGATGTATCGGGAAGTCCCGGCGGCGGCACTGCAACCGTTGGCGCGTATCAAATTAATGTTGGTCTTGACACCTCTGTGGTCGGCACTGGTTGGGGTGTTGGCCCCTTTAACCGTGGGACGTGGGGATCGTCTGCAAGCATCAGTCTTGTAACAGACAAATTGCGTCTTTGGACACATGATAATTTTAACGAAGATTTGTTAATAAACGTTCGTAACGGCGGTGTTTACTATTGGGATCGAAGCGCGTCGAGCGCCACATTTAATCGTGCGGTAGACCTTTCTAGTCTGACGGGGGCGTCTGATACGCCTGTAGCGGCCAAACAAGTTATGGTTTCAAACAATGACCGTCATTGTATTGCCTTCGGTGTCAACGCCATTGGTGACACGGACATCGATCCGTTGTTAATTCGCTTTTCTGACCAAAACAATGTAGCGGATTGGACACCTACTGTTACCAATACGGCAGGCGATTTATTTATTGGGTCTGGGTCTGAAATCATACAAGCGATTGAAACAAGGCAACAAATCTTGGTTTTTACCGACGTGTCGCTTCAGGCAATGCAATATTTAGGGCCGCCTTTTACTTTTGGCTTATCGCTCATCTCTGAAAACACGACTATTATGTCGCCAAAATCCGCCGTTGCCGTGCGCGACAATGTTTTTTGGATGGGCTCAGAGGAGTTTTACGTGTACACGGGTTCTGTTCAAAAGTTACCCTGTACTGTAAAAGACTATGTGTTTAGCAGATTTGATTTTAACCAACGGGAAAAAGTTTTCGCGAGTGTAAACTCTTCTTTTTCTGAAATATGGTGGTTCTACCCCTCAACCGACAGCACAAATACCAGTAGCAACATAGACAGCTATGTTGTGTTTAATTACGAACAAAACGTGTGGTACATCGGTTCGTTGGCTCGTACCGCTTGGGTAGACCGCGGTATTGATACCTATCCTATAGCCGCGGGCTTAGATGGGCACTTATATTATCAGGAAAACGGAATTCATGACGGCAGCACTTCTCCTGCCTCTGCAATAAATGCATACATAGAGTCCAGCCAGTTTGATATTGGCGACGGTTATCAGTTTAGTTTTGTGGATAAACTTATTCCTGACGTTACGTTTAGGTCCTCTACGGCCACCACGCCTTCGGTTAAAATGACAATGAAGGCCCGTAACGCTCCGGGGGGAGACTATTTGAAGTCTGACGAAGAAACTATTACAAAAACAGCATCTGTTCCTGTGGAACAATTTACAAATCAAGCGTTTGTTCGTCTGCGCGGGCGATCTATGGCCTTTCGTGTAGAGTCAGAAAACACCGGTGTGTCGTGGCGCTTGGGTTCTCCCCGTATTAATATTAGACCAGATGGGCGTAAATAATGGCCAATAGCTCGAAGTATAACTCTCCGTATTTACCAGTACCCCCTGCGGAATACGATCAGAATTACTTTTCTGAGGTGGTGCGGGCCTTATCACTATTTATGCAATCTGAAAGAAATCCGGGTCCTGCGCGCAGCACAACTTTAGTATTGACCGAATTGCCTACCTCTCCGACAGGTTTAGAAGTAGGATCAGTTTGGAATGACAGTGGAACATTAAAGGTGGTAACATGACAAAAGAACAATCCGATCACTTTATATGTAAAGAGTGTGGGGCAGAAACATTCTTTGCCACAGGGGAAAAGGCTCCTGCAGAATGCAAGACGTGCCACGCCCCGCGGACCGCGGACACTGTGCAGAATGCAAAAGTAGAGATTACAATGCCGATAGGACTTGGCGGATCGTTTTTATAAATAGGATGGAAAGACGGCGTTAAGTTTGTTAAGATGCGGGTAGCACATAGGTAATGATATGCAATATGACTCTTTGAAAGAAATACCCGGTGGGGGCCTTGCGTCGTTTCTGACCTCTAATTTAGATCAGATAGAAGATAACGTTCTGGCTTTTGGCGCGCCTACGGGCATCAACTCAATGGTGGACATTGGTAATCGCATGGCTTCGATGGGCCGCAACGGCGATGACCAGATGGTTCACATGAGAACTGGGGAGATTGCGGTATCCCCAGAGCTTCTTGAAGAAAACCCAAAACTTGCGGGCGAGTTAGCAAATGCGTTTGAGCGGTCTAACGTTGACATGGCTCGTTACGAGGTGGGCAATCCTGCCAACAGTTTAAATCCTGTCACGGGCCAGCCTGAGTTTTTTCTCAAGAAATTAGTCAAAGGCATTAAAAACGTATTTAAGAAAATTGCGCCCGTCATTGTGCCCATTGCGTTGAACATGCTATTTCCGGGCCTTGGGACAATCACCGCGGGTGCGCTAGGGTCTGGTATTACGACTTTGGCGCAAGGCGGTAGCTTCAAAGATGCCTTAAAATCGGCGGCTTATGGCGGCATGATGGGCGGCGTGGCTGCTGGTTTTGGCGCGGGCAAAGGAGCGACTTTCGGGGAAAGAGCTTTTGGCACAGGAAGCCTAAAAGATCGGTTTACTTTAAACCCTAAAGTAAAGGATTTTTTTGGTGGTGGCGCAGATGTTGGGGCCACTGCATCGGATGTTGTGAAAGGCCAAGTACCCGATGTTAGTGATGCGGCAAAGGACTCACCTAGCTTTTTTGAAAAAGCAAAAAGTACCTTGCTGCCGCAGGGACCGACCGACGAAGCGTTAAAGGCGGAAATTACAAAGTTGGGTGAATTTGGAATAACGGGTAAAGACGCATATCAACAAGCCATGGCTAACTTAAAACCGGGCTTGTTGGACTACGCGCCGTTGGCGTTGGCCGGTACGGCTGTCGCGGGGGCCGCGGGCGCGTTTGACACTCCAGAAGTTGATATGTCTCAAAGCCCTTACGGTATTAGTTCTAGGGAAATGTATGAACGTGACCCCGGCAAGTACAGTATTTTTGCAGGCTATCGTCAGCCTACTCCTTTAGTTTCTTCCGCGCCGAGAAGTGCGCTCTACGAAAAATATGTTCAGCCACAATTAGCCGCCCAAGGCGGTGAAATGACCCGACAGGAATTCCCACGTCGTAATGGGTTTATCTCAGGGCCGGGAACAGAAACCTCTGACGATGTTCCTGCAATGTTGTCGGACGGTGAATTTGTAATGACTGCGCAGGCGGTACGCGGTTTGGGCAATGGCGACAGACAACAGGGCGTTAGAAAAATGTATGATTTGATGCGCGCCTTTGAAGGGGGCGCAGTAGCATGAGCACAACAACAACTATAAATCGTCTTGATCCGGCCATTGAAGCCTACAAGATAGGTCTTTTAGAAGACACGCAAGGGTTTCTAAAGAATAAAATGTTTGGCCAGCAAGTGCAAAACTTGCGGCAACAAGGGTACAGTGATGAAGAAATCGCAGGCATGCTTTCCACCCAACAAGGGGAAGAGGGGGAAGAAGGTTACGTCGAAGGCACTAAATACTCTGTAGAAGATATTGCGCAGATTGACCCGAATGCTGTATTTTCTTTGCCCGATTATAAGATTGCTGATCTAACGGACACACAGAAAACGGCAATAGAACTTGGTAAAGCGGGAATCGGTTCGTACCAACCGTACATAACAAGCGCCGTGGGCGACATTGGTACGGCAAAAGACATTGCAACTGGGGCATTGGGAGACGTTGGGGCGGCGACGACTCTCGGTACTGACTTGGCTCTTGGGGGTTATGGCGGTTTAGGCGGAGCAGCGGATTATGCCTACGGCGTAGCGGGTGACGCAAAGACCGGGGCCACAGGTGTTACAGACACCTTGTCGGGAGATGTCAGCGGCATTTTACCCGATTTGAAGTTAGGGCTAGGAAATGTATCCGATACAGCATATGGCGTTGCCGACACGACAGCTGGTCTTACTGCGGATGCTTATGATTTTGGGAAAAAAGCGGCGGCTACGGGAATAGAAACGTTAGCGGGCGCCTCGCAGCAGTTTGACCCGTCGGGCATTGGTGCGTTTATGTCCCCGTATCAGCAAGAAGTTATTGATGCAACGATTGCGGACCTCACGTCACAATTTAACCAACAGCAAACTGAAGCGCAAGAAAAGCTTGCGGCACAGGCCGTGAGCGCGGGGGCCTATGGTACGTCTGGTTTTGAGCGCGCAAAAGCTAGAACATTGGACCCTGCCACAGATCAGTTCCAAAAGAACCTCGGTTTGACCGTCGCACAAATGCGCCAAGCGGGGTATCAGGACGCCGCAACGCGGGCGCAAGAAGCATTTGAGGCCGCAAAAAAACGTCAACTTGACGAAGCGGGAGCGTATGGAACGCTTGGTAACATTGGCGGCACACTAGGTATTTCTGCGACGGATGTGTCGGGTAAATATGGCATGAGTGCGGCTGATTTAGATGCGGCAAATCAAAAAGCGTTGGCAACGACGGGTCTGTCAATAGCCGATTTGACCGCGAAAACGGGTTTAAGCGCGAATGATTTGATAGGTCAATTAGGTTTGGGCGCCGCTAAAGTAGGCGCTGGAGTTTCCGCGGACCAAGGTAACTTAGGCATCAATATCGGTAGTTTAGGTCAAAAAGGTGCGGACATAAGTGGTGGTATTGGAAATTACCTCGCTGACTATGGTATGAAAACCGGGGCTTTAGGCGAACTGGATGCCGCTCTTGCCACAGGCGACATCAATAAACTTCTCACGCTAGGCGGAATGCAGTATAAGCTAGATCAGGGCGTATTAGATGCGCAGAAATTGTCGGATGAACAAAAATATAAGCAGCCCTACACGGATATTGGATTTGCTTCTGACATTTATTCTGGCGTTCCAAGCGGAAGCTCTGTGTCTCAATACACAACGGGCAGCTCAATGAGTCCGGGCCAGCAACTTATTACCACAGGAATAGCGGCCACCAGTGCCGCAGCTGGTGCCAAAGAAGCGGGGGTATTCTAAATGAACGAAGGGTTCAAAGCTCTTCCGGAGTATGTACAAAGAAAAATTTCCCCAGATATGGCAAAAAAATACATGGGCGGCGGCGCAGTAATGCAGCGTCCTTTGTTTCGTCAAATGGGGGGTCCTGCGCAGCCCATGCCTCAAGACGTAATGCCCGCACAACCCATGCCTCAAACCGCGGCCCCCGCACCACAGATGGGCCCTGAAGATGCTTTGATGCAAGTTGAAGGCGAAATGGAAAACGTGGGTCGTGAGTACCTAAATCAGATGATGGGCGGCATAGACAATGCTGACGACGTAATGAGCATGATTAATGCCTTGCGTGGCAATGAAGCGCCTCTCGAATCACGGTACGCGGAGCTTGCGCAATATGTAGGCGAAGCGGACGCGCAAAAAACGCCTGAAAGCGTTTTGGCGATGGTCCAGCCAACTATTATGATGACTGAAGAGGGCGCAATAGACAGCGGTATCGGTCAGCTTATGCAGGAAATCGCGGGTTCTGACATGGAAGACACTTCCGGCAACCCAACGCAGATGGCACAAGGTGTTGGTCAGCTAATGGCGATGGGGGCGGGAAACACACCACCCGCAAATTTTAGCCAAGGCGGACCTGTTCATTTACAACAGGGCGGCGACCCCTCGTTAGAACAAATGTATCAAGATCGCTTGAAAATGCGGCAGGACATTTTAGGTGGTCAGGATCGTGCGGGCGAGGTCGCGCGCGCTCAAAGTTTAGGTAAATCAAAATTTTACTTTGACTTAGCAAATGCGGCGTTGGCCGCGGGTGCGCCAACAGCACAGCCCATGAGTTTTGCTGAACGGTTGATGATGGGTGCTCAACAAGCCGATATTTTTGGAAACCTATCAAAGTCCGCGGAACAGGTAGAAGCGGTTAAAAGAGCGCAGTCTGCAGAAGATAAACAAATGGCGTTAAGCGCGCTGACTTCGGCGGAAAGTGCTTTTGAAACTGCGCAAGAACGCGCGCTGAAAGCGCAGATGCAAGCAGATCAAATTGCGGCTACGGCCCAATTGCAGTTGGATCGCTTTGGACATGAAACAGGCATGCAGGAAAGTCGATTCACGCATGCTGAAACATTGCAAAATAAACAAAATGAGCTTCAGAAAACGCTTATTAGTTTGCGTGGTTTAGAGGACCGTAAGTCAATGCAGGTCCGCGCAGCCATTGAAGAACAGCTTGCGTTTATCAAAGCTGATTTAGCTCTTACCAACCAGCTTGAAGCCATGGACGCTCAAAACTTCTATGACATTCAGAAAATGGATAAGGGCTTTGAGCAAAACAAAGCCTTGGCTACTTATAACGCAACGCTTGACCGCCTTGCCGCAGACAGTCAGCGCGCCTTTACTGCGACACAGAACGCACTTAATCGCGCGTTGCAAAAAGACCTTCAAGTTGGCAGTCAAGAGTTTGAAAGCGAGCTTCGGAAAGAGCTTAAACAGATGGACCTTGATGATCGCGCAATTGATCGTCAGGTTGCCAAGGTTCAAAACGACATTATGAATGCGTTTAGAAAAGATGAAGCACTTCGTGCAGATCAGTCTTTGGCTCTGCAAGAATTGATTGCACAAAACGATGAAGATTATCGTGCGCAGCAGCAAATCATCGACCAATACAAAGCCACAACGGCGCGTATGAAGGAAACGCGTTTGGCTGACGAAGCTTCTACAACGAGCGTACAGTATCAGCTGCCAGACGGCAGCATCGAAGTTGTTTATGCTGGTTCCCTCGAAGAAAAAGACCTGATGAACACGCCCGGTGCAAAGCGTGTTTCAATTACCGGCAGTGATTACGATCTATTGACCGATGTAGACGTAATGAACAAGTACGCGGCAGGTGAAACAGACCCTCCAACAACCGCTAAAATACAAGCGGCTATTGTAGAAGCGGGTCAACCTAAACCGGGTTCAAACGTCACGCCTGACTTGCCAAACCTAGTTATGCAATCTGAACAAAAAAGAGCCACATTAGGTTTGCCCACACAAATTAGTGTGCCCGATATTTCTGCCGAAGAGCAAGCGATGTTAGCAAGCAACTTGCCCTTTGAACAAATTGGCGGCAAAGCCTTTGGTACACGAGCATTCTTTGGTAACCTAATTAACAAAGGTGCGGGTATCTTTATGCTAGGTGCTCCTGCGTCGGATGTTCAAGATGCGATTAAACAAGTGGAACGCTTGAACGAAAACGCCAAAGTTGCCTTCCGCGATATGACAGCGGGCCGTTCGCAAGAAGCTGTGAACCAATTTGCTAATATATTGCCAAAAACTACTGCATTCACGGAATCGCCTAGCGCAGCTGCTGCCGCGGTTCAAGCGACTGTAGACTTCTATAAGCAACAGCTTGATCTTGCGCAGGCCGATTTGAAAACAATTGGCTCATTCTCAGAAAGACAGAAAGCCGAAAACGCTATTGAGCAAAGTAAAGCTATGATACAATCATATGAGTCTTTGTTAACGGGCATAAACCGGTTTTTGAAAAAAGATGGCCGTCCGTCACTTTCAGAATTCTAGGGGAAAAACATGGCTGATCCGAATGTAGATTTAAGTGGTTTTCAACTAGGGGCCGCTCGCGAGGCCGGTTACAGCGACGCAGAAATTGCTGAAGAATTAGCAAAACGCGCAGGGGTGGATTACCAAGACCTAGTGGGTCGAAGAAAGTCAAACGCCGACATCATCGCCGACCTTATGGGTCGCGACGTTTCTACCGTGCAGCTGGGACCTACTATTGCTGCTTCTGAGCGTCTAGTTCCTGAACTTGTTGATTTTAATGTTTCAGGCGCCCGTGAAGCGGGTTATTCTATACCAGAAATTGCACAAGAAATCGCGGGCCGCGCGCAAGTAGATTATAACGCTTTGCGCGCACAAAAAGAAGACTTAGAGATTATTTCGGAGCTTACCGGTCAACCCTTAATCGGCGGACCAGCGGCGTTTATGCAAGGTGCTTTACGCGAAGCTCCCCCTGCTTTGGCCCTTGGTTTAGGAGTTGCCGCTGTTCCGTTTACCGGGGGTGCGTCAATTCCATTGATGCTTGCAGCAGGCGCCGGCTCATATTTGGTTGCCGATGAAATTACACGTCAATTTTTTCCGGATAAACCTCCTTTGGAAAGAGGGTTTTATGAAGCTGGGCGAACAACTGGTGCAGGTTTGGCGACTGTTGGACAAATGCAGCAGGCCATATCCAAATTACCTGTGAACGCAAACTTAATGATGACCAACCTTGTGCGCGACATGAGTAAGAAAGCGGGAACACCCCTGCCAACGTTCTATTCTTACGCTCCTTCGACCACGGCCCTTGAAAAGATGTTTCAATCAATGCAGACAATGCCCGCGGCAACTTCTGCAATAGAGGGCACCTCTGTTTTGAGTGCTGCTTTGGCCGGTGGATTGATAGAAGAAGCAGCGCCGGGTAACGAGTTTGCCCGTTTGAGCGCAGAATTAAGTGCTGGTATTGTAAACCCCACACTTCGCGTTGGGCAATTGGCGCAACTCGCTTCGCGGAGCGTGAAGGACGCTATTTCAGGTGTTTCCACGCAAGGTAGAATTGAAACAGTGGGTCCTGAAATCGTAACTTTTTTAAATGAAGTCGGTGAAAATCCAGAAGTTGCAATTGAAAACATCATGGATAAATACCCTGCAATTGTAAAATTAGCGGATGAAATGGGTGTTGATTTTGGCGAACGGTTGCCTGCGGTTGCTGCTCGCAGCAAGGGCTTGGGCATGCTTTTGCAAAATGTTATTGGCAATGAACGCGTCGGCCCGACGGTCAGAAGGTCTATTGCGCAAAACATGAACGCGCTTTCGTCCATGGTTGAAATTATGGCTAGGTCAGGCGATCCAAACCTAATGCGAGAAGCCGCAAAGCTGGAAGGTGCGTCAACCCAACTTTTGTTGGAACAACGGTTAATGCAAGTGAATGAAAAAGCCGCAGACCTTGCAAGCAAAGTGCTTAGAACAACGGATGAAGACGGAAACCCCGTCGCCGTTACCGCGGCACAAGTAGACAAAGCTGCAAAAATTATAGCTGATTTAAATGCGGGCTTGATGGAAGAAGCACGGGCCGCG
>Ga0181566_10005089_pt1 | contig 10612 bp, 7 predicted proteins | sample 101ome_15_FD_133762 | JGI IMG/M metagenome (GOLD analysis project Ga0181566, IMG submission 133762) | Coastal salt marsh microbial communities from the Groves Creek Marsh, Skidaway Island, Georgia - 101402AT metaG (megahit assembly) | ecosystem: Environmental > Aquatic > Marine > Intertidal zone... | reverse complement strand
CGGAAAGATCCATATCAGAAACAGTACCGAGGTGGCCCATGCCGCCATTGTTGTTCAGAATGTCAATCGCTCCAGTATGTCCAAGGGCAGCTTCGTACCATGCCTTGGCATCCCGGTAGTTATTTAAATCTAAGGTTAGGACAGCACTTCGCTCTGGATGAGGGAGTTGTGCTTGTACTTCTTGCAGCACGCTGGTGCGACGTGCACTCAGAATGGTAAAGTAGCCCTTGGCATTAAAAACATGTGCCAAGGCTTTACCAATACCGCTGCTGCTGCCAGTAATCCAAACCGTTTTCATGAACTAGTCGATTTTACTGCCAATTTAAGGAAAGATTAATACCTCTTGTTCCTTTTCGGGCCTGGTTTTCCTGCTGATCCTCTTCCGCTACGTGAATCAGAACCGCCGGTTCTTTTGCGGCCACCGAAGTCCCCGCCTTTGCGGAATCCACTATCTGAATTGCGCTCAAATCTCGGCTTGCTACTAGAGGAGCGGCCTTTGAAACCACCTTCACTGCGCTCACTGCGTTCACCACGTTCGGGACGGTCGCTGCGTTCAAATCGGTCACTATGCTCAAATCTATTTCCGCGATCAAAACGATCATTGCGTTCGCCGCGGCCATTGCGATCGTCACGTCTTTTGCGTCCACCATGATCTGATCCTCTGCGGTCTCCGATACGCTCGCGTTTTGCACGCGGCGGTGCTCCTGCGCTGGAACGCTTTGGACGGTCGTATGATGCTGCGGGTGTGCCGCTTCCCTCTTCGAAGTAGGCATTTACAACGTATGAACCTGTTTTAGCACCATTTAAACTAATGGCAACATCCACGGCGTAGCGTTCTTCAACATCGATACGTGTGAAAGTTTTATCCATATCAATCTTTCCAACGCGGATTTTCTTGCCTTCCATGGAATCATTGATAAGACCCATTAGTCTTGATGGATTCACGTTTTGACGGTATCCAAGATCAACGACTACTGTCTTAAAACCTGCTTCGCTGCCGCCGCCTTCTCTGCGAGGGCTGTGCTCTTTGAATTTTTTAGGTTGCTCATTGATATCACGGGCACCGCGGTAACGGCTTAGAATCAATGAGGTTTCGTGTCCCAAGAATCGCTCAATAAGATCCGCTTTGCTCAAATGTGCAAGCTTGTCCATTGCTTGTTCTAGAATTTCGGGATCCAATTCATTCGCGTATTCAAAGTCAACAAGCTCATCAATAGCTTGGCCGATCTTCACTTGGCAAATGGCTTCACCACTTGGGACCAATTTTGAAGCAAACTCCTTCCCAATGATGCGCTCGAGGTTCTTCACCTTGCGCATGTTGCGTCCGTGAGTAATGACGATTGAAATACCAGAAGAACCCGCACGACCCGTCCGACCGGAACGGTGTACATAAACCTCAGGATCATCTGGAATATTCACGTTGATTACGTGCGTTAGCTCGGTAACATCAATACCGCGTGCTGCAACATCCGTCGCGACCATCACGTTGAGGTTTTTCTTTCTGAACCTGTTCATTACCTCATCGCGTTGCGCTTGGCTCAAATCACCATGCAGGGCTTCTGCACGGTAACCGTCATTGATGAGTTGCTCAGCAATACTTTGCGTTTCGCGTCGTGTGCGACAGAAAACAATACCGTACATGTCTGGATTGAAGTCCATGATGCGGCGCATTGCTTCGTAGGTGTGCTTTGCACTTACTGTGTATAGCTCGTGGCTTACATTGCTGGCACTGATATTACGTTTCCCCGCAGAAATTTCTTTGGGGTCGTTCAAATACTTCTTTGTAAGTTTCTTCATGCCGTCAGGCATGGTAGCACTAAAACAAAGTGTCTGTTTGTGCTCAGGTGTGTTCGCTAGAATGGCGTCCAATTCATCTTGAAAGCCCATGCTGAGCATTTCGTCTGCTTCATCAAGGACCAAGAACTGCACATCATCAATGCGAAGTTTTTTGCGGTCAATGAGATCAAGCGTACGTCCCGGAGTACCTACGACAATCTGAGGTTTGCTTTGAAGTTCTTTGATTTGTTTGGTGATAGGTGCGCCACCATATACGGCACATACCTTAACAGGCATGAACTTCGAATAATCTTCGATGTCTTTTGCAATTTGAAGACAAAGTTCGCGCGTTGGAGCCAAGATAATGGCTTGTACGTGCGGTACATCTTCTTCCAATTGGTGCAAAATAGGCAACGAGAACGCTGCAGTTTTACCGGTCCCAGTTTGGGCAAATGCAATAAGATCTGTGTTTTCTTCGAGCAAATGTTCAATGCTCATTTTTTGGATTGGGGTGGGTTCAGTAAACCCAAGTGCTTCTACACCCTTTATAATCTGAGGGTGAAGACCGCTGTCTTTAAAAGTTTCCATAAAGTAGGCCTTAAAAGCCTGGTTAAATTACCTAGATCCGCTAGGTGCGCCATTGGACGTCAGCGCTTCCCAGTTTTAAGTTCCCTACCGTTGGAAAGATGGACGCCCCCTAATTTTCAGGTGCAAAGGTAGTGGAAATAAACGTGATACGATTATTTTTCTGCGATGGCTCGAATTACCCACGCATTACCTTGGTGGTATTTGCCTTCGTTCAATACTACCTGCTCCTCCCATACACGCAAGTTTTTCAGGCCTTTAAGTAGATGTGTAATCTTTTCAGTGCTGAAGAGCATGGATAACTCTTGAGGGCCACCACTACCTAAGCCAAGATTTTTCTCAGAAAAGCCTTCTAAAAGGACGTTTCCGCCTGGTTTGAGTTGATCGAGTAGGTGAGAGTAGATGGAGTTAAGAAGCTGCGGTGGGGTATGGAAATAACAAAAAGCTATGGCGTCAAAGGCCTCACTTTGGGTGAAAGATAATGCGCTACATACACTGTATTCTATGGAGACATCGTTTTTTGCAGCAAGGCGTAAGGCTTTCTCTTGTCCGGCCGTGCTTTGGTCGAAGGCGATGCTTTGCCAACCTAGGGTAGCTGCGTAAACTGCATTTCTTCCTTCGCCTTCTGCGGGGAATAGAATTCGGCCCTTTGGCAATTGTGGAAGCTGTTCGGCTATGAATTCATTCGGTTGTTCGCCGTAGGCATATTCCGATTCACTGTAGCGTTGATTCCAGAAGTCTTGGGGGTTCATAGCCGAGGATTTTGATGTACTTTTGGCGAAGTTAAGCGCTCTGGTGGAGCTACGCTCAAAGCAGCAACGAAACTTTTTTTAAAAATTGGTTCGCAACAGATTGTTTAATAGAAACTCTATTCTATATTTGCACCCCCGAAGACGAACGGGTAAAATTTATTGTTATGAAACGCACATTCCAGCCCAGCAATAGAAAACGCAAGAATAAGCACGGATTCCGCTCAAGAATGGAGTCTGTAGATGGCCGTAAGGTCTTGGCTTCTCGTCGCGCAAAAGGTCGCAAGAGCTTGACCGTTAGTGATAAAGGTAATTACAAAGGGTAATGTTTAAAACCTTTTGATAAGATATAGGTGTTGCCGAAAGCAACACCTTTTTTTTGGCCTAATCCGCACCTAAATTTGTACAAATCTTAAAAGCACATGCCGAAAGACACTTCCATCAAACACGTCCTCATTATTGGATCTGGTCCTATCGTCATTGGTCAAGCCTGTGAGTTTGACTATTCCGGATCCCAAGCATCAAGAAGTCTTCGCGAAGAAGGAATCACAGTAACACTGATCAATTCAAATCCGGCAACCATTATGACGGACGAGGTTATTGCTGATAACATTTATCTGCAAGCCTTAACAGTTGAAAATATCGAAGGTATCCTGAAGGCGCATCCAGATATTGATGTGGTTCTACCTACAATGGGTGGTCAGACTGCATTGAATCTTTGTATAGATGCAGATAAACAGGGCATTTGGGAAGAGTATAATGTGCGCATTATTGGTGTGGACATTGCGGCTATCAATATTACTGAGGACCGCGACGAGTTCCGCAAGCTCATGGAGGAGATTGACATACCAATGGCACCTTCTCGTATCGCTAAGTCGTTCTTGCGAGGAAAAGAAACGGCTCAAGAATTCGGTTTTCCACTCTGTGTTCGTGCATCCTTCACCCTTGGAGGAGCAGGAGCAACTTTTGTGCATACACCCGAAGAGTTTGATGAAGCATTGAGCCGTGGTTTGGAAATCAGTCCTATCCACGAGGTCATGATTGATAAGGCGCTTTTAGGTTGGAAGGAATATGAGTTGGAGTTATTGCGCGATAAAAACGATAACATCATCATCATTTGTTCAATCGAGAACATGGATCCAATGGGAATCCATACTGGGGATTCAATCACGGTGGCGCCAGCTATGACTTTGAGCGATACCACGTATCAAAAGATGCGTGATATGGCCATCAAGATGATGCGTAGCATTGGAACCTTTGCAGGTGGATGTAACGTTCAGTTTGCAGTGAGCCCGGATGAGAACGAAGATATTGTCGCGATTGAGATCAACCCACGTGTTAGCCGTTCTTCTGCATTGGCTTCTAAAGCAACGGGGTATCCTATTGCGAAGGTGGCTGCAAAGATGGCTATTGGATACACGCTGGATGAACTCAATAACCAAATCACAAAGACTACTACCGCATATTTCGAGCCAACCTTGGATTATGTTATCGTTAAGATTCCACGTTGGAATTTTGAGAAATTCGAAGGCGCGGATACCCGTCTAGGTATTCAAATGAAGGCGGTAGGTGAGGTAATGGGTATTGGACGCAGTTTCCAGGAAGCCTTGCACAAAGCCGCTCAAAGTTTGGAAATCAAGCGCAACGGCTTGGGTGCGGATGGTAAGGGATTAACAGATCAGGATACCATTCTCCACAAGTTAGAATATGCATCGTCTGACCGTTTGTTTGTCATTTACGATGCCATTCAAATGGGTATTCCACTGAGAACCATTTACGACATTACGAAAATCGATATGTGGTTCCTCAAGCAGATTGAGGACTTGGCGCGTGTTCAAGCTGAAATCGAAAAACACAATTTGACCTCCTTACCAAAGGAGTTGATCCTGGAAGCAAAGATGAAAGGGTTTGCAGACCGTCAGATTGCTCACATGATCAACGCGTTGGAGAGTGAAGTTCACACGAAACGTACGGAGCTGAATATCAACCGCGTGTGGAAGCTGGTAGATACCTGTGCTGCGGAATTCCCTGCACAAACACCATACTATTATTCGACTTTTGAGAACCCAATGGTAACGGCTGATGGTGTCGAGATCATTGAGAACGAGAGTGTGGTAACTGACCGTGAAAAGATTATTGTTCTGGGCTCAGGTCCTAACAGAATTGGCCAGGGGATTGAATTTGACTACAGTTGTGTTCACGGCGTGCTAAGTGCCCGCGAAGAGGGATACGAAACTATCATGATCAACTGTAACCCTGAGACGGTAAGTACGGATTTTGACACTGCGGATAAGTTGTACTTCGAACCGGTATTCTGGGAGCACATTTACGATATCATCCTGCATGAAAAGCCACGTGGTGTGATCGTCCAATTGGGTGGTCAAACAGCACTAAAGTTGGCTGAAAAACTAAGTCGTTACGGCATCGAAGTTATCGGTACTTCCTACGAAGCCTTGGATTTGGCAGAAGATCGTGGCCGATTCTCTTCGCTGCTCAAAGACATCAACATACCTTATCCTAAGTTTGATGTGGCAACCAATGCAGATGAGGCATTGGACATTGCTGATGAACTAGGGTTCCCGATTCTTGTGCGTCCGTCGTACGTATTGGGTGGTCAAGGGATGAAAATCGTCATCAATAAGACGGAGCTTGAGCGCCACGTAGTGAACCTTTTCAAAGAATTTGAAGGGAACCGAGTGTTGTTGGATCACTACTTAGATGGAGCCATTGAGGCTGAAGCAGATGCCATTTGTGATGGAGAAAATGCGTACATCATCGGTATTATGGAGCACATCGAGCCTTGTGGTATCCACAGTGGGGACAGCTCCGCGGTATTGCCTCCATTCAACTTGGGGCCATTGGTGATGCAACAGATCGAAGAGCACACGGTAAATATTGCAAAAGCACTACAAACCAAAGGATTGATCAATATCCAGTTCGCGATCAAGGACGATGTAGTTTACATCATTGAGGCTAATCCTCGTGCATCGCGTACGGTGCCGTTTATCTGTAAGGCCTACGGTGAACCTTACGTGAACTATGCAACGAAGGTGATGCTGGGTACCAAAAAAGTGACTGACTTTGACTTCAAACCAGAGTTGGAAGGATATGCGGTGAAGATTCCTGTCTTTAGTTTCAGCAAGTTCCCGAATGTGAACAAGGCATTGGGTCCAGAAATGAAATCAACAGGGGAGGCCATCCACTTCATTAAAGATTTGAAAGATCCTACCTTTAGAAAACTATACAGCGAGCGTAGTCTCTACTTAAGCCGCTAAGAAAACAGTTCGTTATTCTGAGATCCCGGCGCCATTGGCGCCGGGATTCTTTTTTATCTTGACAAAAATTTTTGCCTTCATGCTTCGTTTTATAGCCCTAACGATCCTTGCCTACTTCATTTTTAAATGGCTTGATAGATTTTTTGGTGGTGGGAGACCTTCCGGCCCTGCGAAGTCTGCGCCGAAGAAGAAGGGGAGTTCCTTCTCCAAGAATGTGGGCGAGTACGTGGATTACGAAGAGGTCAAAGACGACGAGAAGTGAAAAAATTAGGCATCATCACCTACTATTGGCCACCGGCCGGTGGACCAGGCGTGCAGCGCTGGCTGAAGCTGAGTAAATATTTGGCCAAAGAAGGGGTGGAGTTGCATGTGGTGACTGTCGATGCTGATAAAGCCACCTACCCGCTGCGCGATGAAGGATTGGTGGATGAGGTTCATCCGAACATTACGGTTCATCGTACCAATACTTCTGAGAAGTTCGGTGCCTATAAAAAGGTGACGGGTAAGAAATCAGTGCCCTTCAGCGGGTTTTCTGGTGAAGAGGCGAAGGTGAGTTTGACGCAAAAGATCGCCAGGTTTGCCAGAGGAAATTTCTTTGTTCCGGATGCACGTAAAGGGTGGAATGCGCATGCCTATGAGGCAGCCGTGAAAATTGTTCAAACTCATGGCGTACAGCACTGGATTACAACATCCCCGCCCCATAGTACCCAATTAATTGGTCTCAAGCTCCAAAAGAATTTAGGCATACAGTGGATCGCTGATTTCAGAGATCCATGGACCGACATATACTATTACCGCAAGTTCTATCCGACCGCGATCACCCGCTGGTATGAGAAAGGATTGGAGCGACGCGTATTCTCAAGCTGTGATGCTCTGATTAGCGTGAGTCCAAGCTGGAGCCGCTTATATGAAGAAAAGGGCGGGCTGCCGAAAGGGAGCGTGCACACGCTGACAAACGGCTTCGATCCCGAGGATTTTGGGTCATTAAAGCCGCAGCGTCCCGAAGTCTTTACCTTGCTATATGCGGGGACATTAGCGGCGCAATACCCTGTATCGGAATTGGTTGCAGCGTTGAATACGCTAAGCTTTCCTATGCACATCAAGGTAGTAGGATCGTGGGATGGTAAAAGTGCGGAAGATTTAACAGGGGCAGGCGACCACATCGAAGTGACCTTTGAGGAATATGTGCCCAAGGCTGTATTGAATCAAAAACTGCTGGATTGCCACATGATGCTCTTTTTGTTGCCAAATGTGGAGAGCGCTACCGGCCACATCCCCGGGAAGCTGTTCGATTATTTAGGCGCGGGTAATCCTATTCTAGGATTAGGACCTACGGCGGGTGATGCAGCCTCCATCATTCATGAAGCAGGAGCGGGGCAATGTTTTGATTATGCAGATAAGGAAGCCATTGCACAATACGTTCAGCAGCAATACGAGAATGGAGCGCCAAGAACAGATACATCGCGCGTTTCGGAGTATGCTCGAGATGTGCAGGCCAAGCGTTTACTTACAGAAATATTAAAATAAAAAAAGCCGCCCATTGGGCGGCTCTTTTGTTTTAGAATCGAAAAAATGCACTACACTTCGGCTTCATCTGAAGTTGAAGCACGCTGCTTCCAGCCCATCCAACCTAATAGTAAGAGTAGTATTGCAGAACCTGCGAAGTTGATTTTACGGCCTACATAGTACGACTTCGGTGCAAATTCAAATGTAATAGTATGCTTGCCGGAAGGTACTTGAAGACCACGCAATAGGTAGTTTACACGTAGGTGATCTACCGCTTCACCGTCAATATAGGCCTGCCAATCATTGCCGGACCCCTGGTAATAGATTTCAGAGAATACCACAAAGGCATCACCTCCTTCAAAGCTGTATTCTAAGAATTTCGGGTCATAGGTGGTTAGTTTGAGTTTGGCCGGTGCGAAGTCCGTTTTACCGTTCAAGGTCGAGGTGTATTCCTGCGGTACGATAGCGGTTTGTTTTGGGTCAAAGCTGGATAGTGCGGCCATTTCTGCATCTGCGGTGGCGGCATATTGAACATTGCTTACGGCCCAAGCATTGCCACAGGCTTGGAAGTTGCGTTGGGCTTGAGGTTGCCCATTTTGTCCTTGAGTGATGACCCATTTTGCATTGAGCATGTTGAAGCACGCCATGTTTTGCTTATTGAGTTGGTTATCAATCAAATCTTGGTAGCGTTGCAGCTTTGCACCATGGTATCCGCCGATGCTCTTATGATGGTATGAGGTGTAGCTATCGTTAGTCAGTCCAGCGGTAGCATTCCAAACACGGAAATGTGGGTCAGTGTCCTGGAGGATTTGTTGATTTGCCGCGTTAGGTGCGTATTGCATTTCCCACTGGCGCTTTGAGAGGAAATCATCAGTTTCTAATTGGTCCCTGTCAAAAGACCATAAATCAATCAAGGCTACTACGCTAATGATGGCGAAGGTGGCCAATTGTTTTAGCTTCTCAATATGCCATAGATACAGTGCGACACCTATGGCAAGTCCCATCATCAGGGAACGTGTAGCAGAAGAAGTGATCAAGCCACGGCGGTCACTGACGAGTTGGTCGATGGAGAATCCCTGCTGTGCGAACTGCGCATCACGTGCCGTTTCTAAATCCATAAAATACGGGGCTAAGAAACCAAAAAGCACTAAGAAGCCAGCGAATAATGCGGCGCCTTTCCATAAGGCTTCGAAGCGGGCTTTTTTCTCCATGCCGAGCCAATGCTGTAGTCCTAATAGTCCGTAGAATGGTACTAGGAAGAACAATACCACCATGGCCATTGAAGGCACGCGGAACTTATTATAAAGCGGCAGGTAGTCGAACAACAGGCTGTTGAACCACTCTAAGTTGGAGCCCCAACCCATGAAGGAGAATACTGCGATGCTGGCAATAACCCATTGGCGAATGGTGCCGCCAACGGTAAAGAAGGCCAAACAGAATAGGAAGAAAATGCTAGCGCCTACATAATAAGCACCATTGCCCATGCTTTCTCCCGTCCATTTCATAAAAGCTGCTCCCATGTATTGGCTGGCTTGCGCCCGCGCTTGAGTCGGGGACATGCCCTGCTGTCTGAAAGCGCGCAGCAGCTGTTCGTAGGTTTCAGTGCCCTTGGTGTTGTAATCCACGTTCATACCGCCACCAGCGGCATCGGGAATTACGAGCGCAACCGTTTCATAGATACCCGCCGACCAACTCATGGCGTAATCAAAAGATAGTCCGCCTTCGCCTTGGTTCTGATTCTTCTGTGTTAACTCGCTCTTTCCGCCTCGCATACTTTCTTCCGTGTAGACTTTGGTCGACCAGATATTTGCGATGTTGGGACCGATGGCTAAAACACCGGCTAGAATTAGTAAAGCTGTGTATTTTCCAAACTCAGGTAGTGCTTTCTCTTTAGCGTACTTTATTGCATAGGTCAACCATATGATACCCATGAAAAGTCCTGCGTAATAGGTGATTTGGAAATGGTTTCGGTGGATGCTCAATCCTGCGAATAGCGACATAAGGATGAAAGCGCGCCAATTCTTTTTTTCAAGAATCAATAGCAACGCTAGGATCATCAAGGGAATGAATGCTGCGGTGTTGACTTTGGCATTGTGCCCTGCGGCATAGCCTATTATGAAAAATCCGCTGTAGCCATAAGCAAAGCCTCCAATAGCACTGAGCCAGTGGTGCACTCCCATTCCTCGCAAGCCGATAAAGGCAGCAATCATTAGGTAAAAGATGATGTAGGTCGATGATGTCTGTCCGCCTATTGCGCGTACCGTTGCGGAGATATATTCGAAAAGGTTCCCGCCGTATTCTGTTGAGATTTGAGTTGTAGGCATACCACTGAACATAGCATTTGTCCAGAGGGCTTCTTCGCCTGTTTGGTCTCTGTAATCGCGCGTCTCTTTACTTTTTGCATACCCAAGTTTGATATCATCTTGGTCTAAAATATCCCCATCAAGGTAGGCCGGGCTTAGGAAGGCTACGTTGATGCCTAGAAGAACGATAATGGGTAAAATCCAAGTAAGTAAAAAGGGTGTGTATTTCTTGATTGACATAGTCTGTATTTGAAGACTACCAAACTAGCAAAACTTGTGGAATAATAGGAGCTAAATCGTTGATAATGCTTGATTAGATGTGTATTTTTGATGTTCAACTAATCATTGTTTATGGATAGCGAAAGGGCCAATAATATTGGCAAAAAACAAATTCTAGACGTTTTGACTGAAGGATGCG
>Ga0181566_10005088_pt1 | contig 10613 bp, 9 predicted proteins | sample 101ome_15_FD_133762 | JGI IMG/M metagenome (GOLD analysis project Ga0181566, IMG submission 133762) | Coastal salt marsh microbial communities from the Groves Creek Marsh, Skidaway Island, Georgia - 101402AT metaG (megahit assembly) | ecosystem: Environmental > Aquatic > Marine > Intertidal zone... | reverse complement strand
TCATTGGGCAATACAGTTTCACCAGAAGATATGATTGAACAATTTGGAGCTGATACTGTCCGTCTATTCATTCTCTTTGCCGCAAACCCTACGGCTGGCATGGATTGGTCGGATACTGCTCTCGAAGCAAATCATCGCGTTATCTTGCAACTTTGCCAAATGCCGGAAATAATCGAAGAATGGGGGCAAAACGACAGTCAAATGGATGATTGGTTGAAGGCTCGCTTGCATCAAAGAATTCGTGAATTTAGTGATGCGATGGAATCGTATGATCTTCGACGTGCGGTTGAAATCTCACATTACGAACTTCCAAAGGACATCAACTGGTACAGGAGAAGAGGGGGCGACAACAAAACACTTGGTGTCGATTTGTTGAAACAATGGTCTCAACTTCTTTGTGTTTCAACCCCACACTTAGCAGAAGAATGGTGGAAGACACTCGATATGCCCGGTTTTGTGTCGAATTCTACCATGGCTGAAGTCCAAGCGATTGATGAACATCGTGCGACAATTTTGCACCAAGAACAATACCTTCGTGATATTTTAGAAAATGCGAGAAAGGTAAAATCTATCGCGGAACGTCATCTTGAACACCCGCCGAAACGCGTTCTTGTTCACTTCTCACAGCAATGGAAAGTCCAACTCGCTGCATTTGGCGTTGGATATATCGAAAATGGTGGCAATGTCAAAACAATTCTCAACGAAATCAAACAACAGTCATTCATCAACCCTGAAAACATTGGACAAATACTCGGTTTTTGGAACAAAAAAATGTTGCCACAATTGTTCAAATGGTCAGATGAAGAGAAGGTGCTGATTCTGCGAGAATTTGATGAATTAGGAGCCCTTGAGTCTCGTTTAGATTTTATCGCTGAAGAACTCGGTTTGGAGGAAGTTCTCCTTATCCCCGGTCGAGATAATGATGATTCAAAATCAAATGCTGCAATGCCACTTCAGCCATCATTACTCTACGAATGATGTTCATCTATTGGACCTGCTTCGATTGCTTCCACTTCACTTGCTCCATCAGTTTCGATTATGTCCTCTTCACTTGCTCCTTCCGCTTCGGTTGTTTCGGTCATGGGCACTGTCTCATGTTCACTAGATATTTCGACTGGTGAACTTGGAGGGGATGGTTGATTTTCATATGTTTTTGATGTAGGATGTTGCATTTTATCCTTGTAAACGATAAACCCGACCACCGCTACGACGAGAAGTAGGACAATAATCAAGAATGTTGAACCATTTGATTCTTCTTCTGATTTGTTGTTATCTGTTTCGGATTGTAGAACTTCACATCCAAAATCGTCAACTTGCACCCCGGGCGATGTGTTCAAGCAAAGGTCTTGGATGTTGTTAATGCCGTCATCATCATCATCAAGTTGAGATGGACTGCAGCCTACTGCGTTGATTGCATCAAACTCCCCTGTCATTGGGCACTGGTCCACCTCATCGACAACACCGTCATTGTCATCATCAAAATCCTCGGATGAATCGAGGCATCCATCACCATCTCTATCATCAACTTCACTCAAGAATCCGACAACCCCTAACGGGCAGTTATCTGCAGTATCGAGAACACCATCGCCATCGTCATCTTCGTCGTCGAGGCCGTCAGTACAACCATCGCCATCATGGTCTGAGGCGGTTGGGTCGTTGTCCCAGTCGATCTGCCCCTTCGGGCAAGCATCTTCGTCATCACTTATTCCATCGTTGTCATCATCGTCATCATTTAACTCGTCAATACATCCATCTCGGTCATAATCGTTGATGACATTTGATGACCACAACTCGACATCTTTAGGACATAAATCCTGTGGAATTGATATGCCGTCACCATCTTCATCTTCGTCACAAACATTCCCTATTCCATCTCCGTCGAGGTCTTTTTGATTTGGATTATCTAAGTTCGGACAGTTGTCTGCTTGGTCAACAAATCCGTCTCCGTCGGTATCAACATCTGAGCAACCATCGCCTTCAACATCGTTTTCTGATGTTGAAACCCAACCGATGGGGCCGAGAGGGCATTGATCGAATTCATCAAAAATACCGTCCTCATCATCGTCAAAATCTTCAGTCTCATCAAAACAACCATCACCATCATGGTCGGTCATCGCATTGCTGATCCAATTGATCTTCCCCGGACTACAATCATCATTGACGTCATCAACACCATCGTTATCGTCGTCGTCATCGCAAGCATTTCCAAATGTGTCGTTATCGTGATTTTCTTGGTCGACATTAGCGACAAGAGGGCAGTTATCTTCGCCGTCAAGGATGCCATCGTCATCCCTATCACTACCAAAGAGCCACAACATAGCGTTGTAACCGTCGCCCCAATGTGTGTAATCATGAGGGCCATAAACGCCATTTCCTGTGGTTGAAATAGAGAGGACAGGGTCCTTTGATGGACCAAGAATGAGACTTCGAACAATATCAAAACCATTCCCTCCAGCATTAATTGCCCAATCCCATGTATTGTCTTCCTTTTGTAGAGCGAGGAACGTGTCTGAATTATCGCCTGAACTCAAATCAGGCAGTGTCGTAGAACCAAAGGTAAGTGAAGATGTTGTTGTACCAGCAACGTATGTTTCACCTTGGGAGGTTTCAACAAGGTGAGAGATTGCATCTTTTCCTGGTCCCCCAAAGCCTTCGGCGGAGAGCCATTCACCGTTATCGTTTATTGTGACATCAAAAATATCGACCCACTGGGCATTAGGTAAATTGAATGTTCCGAATGTTGGGGCACCAAAATAACTTCCTACAAAACGAATGTTGTTTTGTGTCAGAATGCAATCTTGGATTGTCTCGTCATCTTCTCCACCTCCGACGGCGTTCCATACGATGCCTTCATCGTTTATTTTTGAAATGAAAACATCCGAACCCCCTGTAGCGTTATACAATTCAAAATTTGCACTGATTTGATTTTGGAACGTCAAACCAAGATAGTGGAAGCCATCATTTGAATTGATTAAACAACCACTGTCAGAAATGGAAGAGCCAGACACATATTGAATCGCTTGGGATACATTTCCCGATTGATCGACGTTGAGATAGAGGACACCGTTGCCGTCGTTAACAATGTAAAATTGATTTTCAACAATCAATGGAGTTGAATGCTGGTAGGCCACCGACACAGTATCATCGGTGTTCACAACCATGTCAACAACATACGATTCACTTTCAGAAAACAATGGTAGAACCCACTTCCAGATTCCATCTGGAGAAAGACGACCAACAATACCAAAACCATCTTCATCCGTTGTGAATTTTTCAATCGTCGTCAAAGGTTCAGGATTAAAGGAACATGCTACACCGAAGGTGCCGATGCAAACATGACCTGCAACAGCAATATCGCCGTCAGAAAATAAACCAATTTTTGTAATTGAGTCGACACCGTCGGTTTTAATGGTCAACGAACGATTCCATGTCCCGTTAGAATGCAACCAAGCTAACAGGATATCTTGAGGGAAATTCTGTGTATCGTTCGAAATATGTCCTGGAACATCACCGTTGAAGAGAAATGTCTGTTGAAAGAATCCACCAGCAAGAATGAAATCAGGCGAAAGGGTCAGTATGTCATTAAAAACAACATCAGCATCACCACTTGCACTAGCGAGCCATCCACGTGTTGCACTATCGTCAGAAGACGAAGAAACAACATTCTCCTCAGTAAATTCTGGCGATTGAGGTGAAGTTGAATCATACAGCATCGAAAAAACTGATGCGAGATACATGAACACGGCGAATGTTGTCACAGAAAGCCTTGACATGCTCCACGGTTGACATTATCAAATATCAATTCATGGTTAATTCGTGCTTGTAAGTGCTCACGAGGGTTCAAAGACGGTCGACCGTGTGATACGACCATGGATGAGACAAAGCGGCATCGTGATGCCAACAAAAATACCTCATCTCGACATAAACAAAGGAATTCTAAAAATTCGAAGAGAAAGAAGAAACGCTACGGTACGACCTTGCGGGCTACCTTAATTGAGAGGCATCAGGGTACAGAACATATCTATCAACAAAAAGCTAGAGAGCGGTTTGATATTCAACCTCCACTTACTGGTTTTCCTGATGACTTGGATTCCATTTCTACGCACCATTTCGACATTCGAACAACACCAATTTCACTCGAAGAAGAGGGTCGTGTAGCATCATTTGTTGTTGTACGAGGAGAATGGGGTTGGATTGAAGGTGAGCGATATGAAAAAATTAGAGACTTTCTCGATACTTCAGATATGACCATCGAACAAGCCATGTCACTGCGTAAAGCGATTTTACAAGAAAAATCAGTGTATTCACATAGAAATATGCAATCGATGGGAAAAAAAATGTATGCTGAATACAAAAAAGGAGTCTCGATTGTAGAACTATCGGAGATATATGATTTTCCACCAATGAACATTTTTCGGACCATACTTGAACAAAAAGGATGGAGCAAGTCTAGAATACGGGATACATTACGAGAGCCATCGAAATTTAAAGAAAGAGAACGTCATGAATTTGAATCTGCAGAAGCTGCTGACAATGTTGCGAATGTCGACCAATCTGAACGTCACCAAGAAGCAGATAAATTCGAAGATCGAATTGCTGATTGGTTTGAAGCAAAAGGCGTTCGTCTGCGAAGGCAACCCGAACTTGTGAGCGAACAAGCCAAAGAACATGGTCGGGCCATCAATACACCTGACATTCTCTTCCTTGACCATGTGAATATCAACGGAGTCCCTGTTGCCTGGATTGATGCAAAACATTTCTATGGTGCAGATGTGAAGTTCCAGATGCGAAAAACAGAGAAGCAAATGAAACGATATTGCGACGAATGGGGCAGTGGAGCAATCATGTTTAGTCACGGCTTCAGTTCAAACATATACCTTCCAGGTGTGCTCATGTTAGATGCTACAGAACTCAATTAAATCGATGGAAGTATTTGTGATACCTGAGCGCTTAAACCATTCTTTTGGACTAGATTTTTGACGTCCTCAATCCAAGTGTTCGATGCCATATTCAAGGAAGAGGGGAGCAATACTGCAGAATTTCCAAGCATGCACAGTCTCGTTTCAATCGCTGCCGAATACCCAAGTTCGTCGATACATTGTTGAATCGTTTCAAGAAGAGTCGATCGTGCTGATTCAGATTCAAGACCTGAAATTTGACCAAATTCTTTGGAACGACGAAGAATCTCATGCCAACAATCGGCGGTCCAATTCTCTTCTGAAAAATGATTCAATGCCTCTTGACCTGCTGCAGTAATCTTCTCCATCCATCCCTCATCATCGATGTAATTTGATGTATGCCGATATTCTGTTGGATTCCAAACAAGAAGAACGGTTTCGTCAACCTCGAAACTGATTGCTCGACCTGGCCAACCAGGTGCTCCTGGGCTGAGTCGAAGTTCCACACCCCCTACGGATGCCCCGAGAACATCACCTAATCCTCCGCTGAGCATCCGCTCCACCCTGTGAGCAATACGAAGATACTGTTCATCAGTACCTCTTCCAGTTGAATCTTTAATCGCTCTTCCAAGAGCGATAAGCCCCGCAGCTGACATACCGAATCCCTGACTAATCGGGCATTCGACTTGGATTTCGAAAACAAAAGATTCGTGCGATTTCACTAGTCCTGTTTCTTTACAAGCATCAACAAATTGTTCGTACATACTCGTGTTCTCAATCTCATGTCCATCCATATCCCTTAGATGAAATGTGATTTTTCCGTCCTTGTATTGAATGTCCTCATCCGGACTAATGCCGACATTGTACTCAGATTGGGATATTGCAAGAGAATGGTCTTCCCTCATGACAATGACTTGTACGCCTTTATCGATTGAGAAGCCTATTCCACGACTTCCTTGGTCACGATAGAGACGTTGCTTTTTTTCGATGGTGAAAAGGAGGGTGATATGGCCACCTGCACGAGCTTCAACCATGGAGTCACCTTGATGCTACCAATGGTAGTCGGCTGATGAAATTCACGGACGGATTGTGATTAGAAAGCGTCTGCGATTTCTTTGCTGAGATTGTCAAAGCGTGCGTTCAATTCTTGCATTGCTCTGTTGAATGCAGTAAGAGGGTCAATACTTCCATCGGTTTCGTAGGAGAGGATGTATGAGCCTTCGACTTCGCTGAGTTCAATTGCATCACCGAATTCAACATCTCGGCCGGTTCCTGGACCAACTTGATGCATTGCTTTTTCTAAGTCAATGATGTGGTCGATGTTGCTGATTTTCTTATCGGAGCCAAAGAGCTTCTTGTCAATTTTCGTGCCATCTGAGGTTGTTAAATTGAGATTAAACAAGACCTCTGCTTTCTTTGCGTTTTTGAGAACTGCCTCTTTGAGTGGTCGGAATCCAACCGCTGCGACGGGTGACCATTTTGCATGGTCTCGCCCTCTTCCAAGTACTGCAAATGCATAGAATTCTAGGTATTGTCCTTTTGAGAGAATTGTGATTGGAATTCTGCTGTGTTCCTCACGGATTTCAAACATTGGGTCAGAGATGGTCGTGATGTCACCGGCGTATATGGTCTTGTACTTCTCATCCGAATCGGTCGAAGGACCATATGCAGATAGAGTGTACAGGACTTGGCAGTTTGGACAGCCTCGGTCAGACTCGACGACTTTGATACAGGTCTCACATTCGTCAGGGAAAGCAAAGCCTTCGTCTAAAAATGTTGGAATGGGAACCATAGCAAGTCTGTGAGCGAGTACTTCGTCGGGGAGAACGTTGACAGATTCGACAATGTCGCCTTTGCCGTTCTCGTTTACACCTTGGTTAAAGTCCACACGTGTGATTGCAAGTTTTGGTACATCTGCTATCAATGCTCTTCGAATTGCATTGACTTGGGCAGCATCGGAGTCAGTAATCAAAATTCTAATTTCATGACCTTGGGGCCAGCCATCAACAACTTTCGCATCCATGTGTTCACCTCAGTTCAGACTCGACGACCTCGTCGTCCACCTTTTTTCTTGGTGCCGTCGTGTGCAATTGGTGTAACATCTTCAATTCGAGTCACGACCATACCGGCACGAGTCAATGCTCGGATGGCGGCTTGGGCACCAGGACCTGTATTGTTGGATTTGTTTCCACCCGCAGCACGGTATTTGACAATAAGTTCTGTGAATTCCTTCTCTCGAAGTGCGTCTGCAATACGTTCGGCTGCACGGGTTGCAGCGAATTGGCCGCCCTTATCGGAACCTTTCTTCACGACTTCGCCACCTGTGCATGCTGTGATGGTTTCTGCTCCTGTCACGTCAGTTGCAGTCATGAGGATGTTGTTGTATGAACTAAATATATTCACAACAGCTTTGCGAGTCATCACTCATCGCCTCCGAGGTTGTCTGCTGAAGGTGCAGATTCTGCACCCTCGACGACTGCATCAGCAAATTCAGGTGTTGCTTCTGGATCAACTTCCTCTGCAGCATATTCAGCCATCTCTTTTCTTCCCTCGATTGCTTTTCGAATGGAGTGGTTTGGATTGATTGCAATAGGCGAAGAAGGGTGCCATTGAATTTGTTCTTCTTCATCTCGATTTACTTGGAACGAAGGGATAGTGACCTTTTGCTCTCCGACACAAATCCATCCATGAGTAATCATTTGACGTGCTTGCTTAAGTGAACAAGCAAGGCCTTTGTAATACACTTGGGCTTGTAGTCTTCGGTTGAGAATGTCCTCTGTTTCAAGAGAAAGAATATCGTCAAGTGTTGCATTTTGAGAGATAAGACCCTTATTGTAAAGGGAGTTCAACAAATCGTTCATCTCGCGTTGTCCATGACCTTCGGTCGTGTCGACAACACCGATGAGACGCATTGCTTGTCGGCGATGTCGGCGGAGTTGGGATTTTGCCTTCCAAATTTCTTTCATGTTTTTCAAGCCATGATTTTTCTTAATCTCATGCTCTTCTTCGATTCTATCGGCCTTCCATGGATGTGAAGGTGTGTCGAATTTTGGTCGTGAAAATTTTGGCTCTCCCATGATTTATCCCTCGTATCACTTCTTTCTGCTGACACCGAGTGTCAAGCCACCACGGCCATTCGAACGGCCTCGCTGACCTCGAACTTTGTTTCCTGATGCGTGTCGAACGCCACGGTAACACTTGATTGTTCGAAGGCGAGTTACATCGTCCTTGAGTGTGAATTTTACTTGTTGACCAACGAGGTGGATGTCATCACCAGATTCGAGGTCTCGCTCTCGGTTAAGCATCCATGCAGGAGCACCAAATGCGTATGAATCAATAGATTCTCGAAGACGGTCTTGGTCTTCTTGGGACAAAAAGCCAGCAGCACGGCCTGGGTCGAATCCAGTGTTTTTGCAAATTTGAATTGCGGTTCTGTGTCCAACGCCTTTGATGGATGTCAGGGCACTAGCAAGTGGTTTTAGGCCATCCATATCGGTATCTGCCATACGTAGAATATAGGAAAAATCATCGCCAAGTTCTTCTTCTTTTGGACGTGCCATTTTGTTCACCATGCAACGCGTTCACAATGTGATGCAGGCTTCCGACCGACAACCTATATATGAAGACCGCGATTCAAGTGAACCCATTTTGCAATCGAAAAACGACATCTGAATCCAAGTTTTGTTTATCGAACAACACAAAGGAAATAGATACATGTCTCAGGATGTTTCATCACAAAGCCTGTTTGGGGTTCTTTGTTGTTTTCAAGCCATCGATCGAGTCGCTTTTGCATGAGCGGTTGTTCACTTGGATCGATAGGAAATCTAAGGGTCAGGTGCGAAAATCCATTGCTCTTTGCAAAGACACAGAACTCATCCATGGTTGATAATGAAATTTCCAACGTGTAAATGGCCACAATTTTACCGCTTGCTTGAATGAGGAGTTCTTCACTCGAATTCTTAGGACATATTGCTTTTGAGTGAGCAAGGGTTGGTCGTCGTCCAGAATATTCCAGCCAACAATACTCACGACCAACCATTGAGTGCAGCCAATTAGTAGCAAGTCCACTCTCCACAAATCCTGTATCGAGCGTCGTGAGGTACTGCCCAACGTCAAGTTCTTTGGTTGCCATGTTTTCCAGTTCAAGAATCTTGTTTGTTGTAAGGACGACTGGGTCTTCAAGTGAATTTGGCGGATACCGAACAAACCGTCTTTTTACCTCCGGAAGGGCAAGACATCCCGCCCACAACATCAGACGGTCTGTTCTGCCACCTCCACGGGAAGACCATTGCCAAAAATATGGAATTTCAGGATATTGTGCCTTCACAATTGCTTCAATTTCGCTTCTTTGCTCTCCAGTTAGCCGCGGAGATACATCGAAACATATTGCTGGCAAATTATTGCGGTGGGCGAGATAAGGCTCCCATGCTCGCAATACGACATCGAGCGGAGGTTGCATTTCCTCGATGCTATGCGTTCTAGAATTCCGTGGCCTCGCTGGGTCGAGATACAACAATCCAATGGTTCGTTCTTTGATTTTCCCGATTTGACATATCTCTTTTGCAGAAGTACTATCACCAACAAAAATCTTGCTCAATGGCAGCAATTCACTTGAGGATTGGTCGAAGAAATCAAATGATGTCCAAATGTTTGAAGCAGATGCTTGAGCTCGCTCTTTGTCGAGTTCTATGCCATACATTGGTCGATGAAGTTGAAGGCCAAGGGCGGTCAGTTGAATGCCACTACCACAAGCACAATCTAAGATAGGAACATCTGGGAGATGGATATCTTTCATTAAGATTCCTCGGAAATCGGAAACTTGCCATGGCGTACTTAGTGGCTTGGAGTCGGAAGTGTACACAAAAGACAGCCCTTCAGGTGCAGTTTTGTCTTCTTGAATGACAAAGGACGATTTTCTATGAGCCTCAATTGGCTGGAAAATCTCCACCATCATCGTCACTTCACATTTCAGTGATATGAGAGCGTAAAACAAGGCTTTCAAATGGTATCCCTAAATCTTCAAACATCTCTTGTGCACCTTCTTCGCGGTCAACAATACTGAGCACAGCAATGACTTTGCAATTCGTCTCGTTATGAATTCGTTCAATCGCTTTAACTGCCGAACCACCGGTCGTTGTTACATCTTCTAGAAGGAGGACATTTCCTCCATTTGCCATTGAATATCCTTCAAAGCCAGGGGGATTTTTTGTCTTTCTTCCACCTCGACCTTTGGGTTCTTTCCTCACCATGAAACCACGAAGTTTGGAATCTTTTGAGGCAGTCGCAATAACGAGTGCGGCAAGTGGTACGGCTCCAAGTTCTAAGCCACCGACGAAATCGGCTCCAATCGCTGATGCTCTTGCGTTGATGAGACGACCTACAATTTGGGCTGCATCGGGATGCATCATCACTGGTTTTGTGTCAAAAAACCATCGTGAGGTTCTTCCGCTCGCCAATGTGAATGCATCATGACTTCCTCCATCAAGAAATGCAAGTTCTCGAACATGGCTACGCAATTCATCCCATAGAGGGTTTGACATGACATCGTCATGGACTGGCATGTTTGCTGTACGGAACGAAAAACCATGAACTTTACTTCGATGAAGGTCCAATTTTTGCAACCATACGGATGATAAAGGGTCGATACTTTGCATTCATGAGCATATGTCATCATCATCATCAAAGAAGGGACAGTCTCCTGTTCAACCGTATGAT
>Ga0181566_10005085_pt1 | contig 10616 bp, 7 predicted proteins | sample 101ome_15_FD_133762 | JGI IMG/M metagenome (GOLD analysis project Ga0181566, IMG submission 133762) | Coastal salt marsh microbial communities from the Groves Creek Marsh, Skidaway Island, Georgia - 101402AT metaG (megahit assembly) | ecosystem: Environmental > Aquatic > Marine > Intertidal zone... | reverse complement strand
GCGTCATTAGCGACAAACATACAGTCAACACCATGAACTTTTCCAACACCTGTCACGATACCGCCTGATGGAACTTCCGTTTTTCCATAAAGGTCTTTACCGGCAAATTGACTGAGCTCTATAAATGGAGACCCTTCATCAAGAATCTCTTCAATTCGCTCTCGTGCCAGTTTTTTATTTCGTTCACGGTGGCGAATAACATTAACTTCTCCACCAGCTTTCAAATTTTGATTAATCAATGTTTTCAACTCGTCTTTGAGGCCTAATTGAAATGCCTCATTTTCTTTAAAAATTTCCGAGTTTACGACAACTTTGGACTGATAAACCTCCATCGAGGCTCCTTTATTAAAAGTTCAATATTTTCAACGGTGTAGTTTTCAAAAAATTACTCAATGTGGCAAGACGAGGTGTGCGAAAAAGCGCTGCATTATTATCAGCTTTTCCACTATACTAAATCAATAGAATAAAAATGGATCAATCATGACAAAGATAAAATACTTTTCTATTTCAATTCCCTTTATCATCATAGGGATAATTCTTTATTTTAATAATCTAAAAAACCCAACACGTCCTTCGAGAAAACCAAGGCTGCACCCTCAAGTGGTCGGAAAATGGGTGGTTGGAGAGCATCCTAAATTTAATGACGCAGATACATTGAACCTTCAAGAGGCGATCGATCACGCCTTAAATGGCGACACCATCTTAGTTCGTCCCGGGCAATATGAGATACAAAGCCTTCCGAAATTAAACCTCACCATCCGAGGCTTAAGTGGAACCCCTGAGGATATTCACATTTCCCTACAGAACCCTCTATTAATTAATGGGGCAAATGTTAAACTTGAAAACTTGTTTTTAACCAATCACCTGAAAATGAAAAGTGCAATATCCATCACAAATGGAGAGCTACTCACTGATAATATTAAAGTTAAATTTACAAACACAAAACAAGATTTTTATGTAGCTAAAAATGGTAGGTTTCGCTCACTAAACAATCACTTTATTGGGATGAACAAAAATACAAGCATCTTTCTAACAGAAAATGCTGAGCTTCATGCAGAAGGTAATAAATTTATCAAATTTAAAAATGCAATCGAATCTGACCATAACAAATTTCTTGGCATCATTAATTTAAAGGATATTGAAATTAGTCATTGCCTGAGCTCCGCCATTTATCTGCATGGCGGGCGATTCTCGAGTAAAAATATTTCTATCTCCAAAAGTGCATCAGGTTTTATTATTTCAGGAAACTCAGTGGCCAATATTGACCAAATTTATATATCGAATAATAAATTCTTTGCTCTTGATATTATCGACGGTGGGGAAATTAATATTGATTTATTTAAATTTGAAAATAATCGTTCAGCGGGGATACGAGTCACTGGAAAAGAAAGCGAATTAAATGTTCTAAACGGGGAAATTTCAAGTAGTCAAAGTGGTTTAATTGTTGAGGATGGCGCCAGTGTTAATGGCAAGAATATTAAGCTTGGAGATAATCTCACCACTCCTATCGTTAATAAAGAAAGTGGTGAGATCAATTTAATTAATTAGCTTTTTATCAAGCGACCAAATCGTTATGAGACTCGAATTCTCCTTCAAGCCAATCTTTCATTTTACCTTTTGCTCGCATGTGAAGCTGACTCACTCGACTTTCAGTGATGCCTAAATGATCACTAATCTCTTTTAATTTTTTACTTTCAAAATAATACATCATCATAATAACTTGCTCATTTTCAGTTAGAGACTCCATCGTTTTTAGGATGTATTCTTGAGAGCTTCGAAGACTCACATCTTTAAATGGATTATTTTTATTGACTCCATCAAGGTAATTCGTAATACCACTCGCATCATGAACTTTAAAGCTTGTGTAATCATCATAATTAACAACTTTTGCAGGAGTAATACTTGTTAACATTTTATGAACTTTATCCGTATCAAGCTTCAAATCATTGCTAATTTCTTTAGCGGTGGCTTCTCCACCTTTTATTACTTCAAGACGCTGTCTTGATTTTTCAATAATTTTTTCCTTTCGTCTTATCGAGCGAGGAACCCAATCCTGTGCTCTAAGCTCATCTAAAATGGAACCCCTAATTCGATGCTCTGCATAGGTTTTAAATTTTGTCCCCTTTCCAGGGTCAAACTTTTCAATTGCGTCAATTAATCCAATGACTCCAACGCTGATGAGATCATCGAGTTCCACATTTGGCGGAGTCTTTCTAACGATTCTTTTTGCAACGACTTTTACTAAAGACATTGACTGAATAATAATTTTCTCTTTTGCTTTTTTTCCACGAATCTTTTTTTCCGGAGAGGGGAATTGGATTACATTAGATTTTTGACTCTTGGCCATTTTATCTCCTTTTAAATAACAAGCTAAATTTAGGTCACGACCAAAATAGCTAAATAAAATTGTTGTCCCCTACACAGGTTCCTTGGGAAATACAAAAAATAAACTTTTCATTTACGTCTGCAATCCTTTCGGAGCGTGTTATTAAAACTTGAGTATTTTGTTCAAGAATACAAAACCATTGAAGTTGGGATAAGATAAAAATAGTTTCAACTCATTTTACTTACTCAAAAGATTGCATAAACCACTGAAATTAAACGCCATTACCGAACACTCTTTTTTTCAAGAGAATTTCATTTCAACAAAATTTGGTGACAACAAAATTTGTCACCTCTCTAATGATTTATTAGCATATAAAAAATTTTTATTTACTCACGCGAGGCTATGATGAATCAAATACACTCCTTTGAAGAATACCTGAATCAATATGAACTATCTAAAAATAACTCTGATCAATATTGGAGTAAGGTCGCGGAAAATCTTGAATGGTTTCAAAAGTGGGATCGCGTTTCTAGCGGTGACTTTACCAACACGAATGTAAAGTGGTTTGAAGGTGGAAAAACAAACCTTGCTTACAACTGTTTAGATAGACATCTCAAAGAGCGTGGCGATAAGACGGCACTTATTTATGTAAAAAATGACCCTGAAGCTAAAGAAGAAAAGGTAACGTACAGAGAACTTCACCAGAGGGTATGTCGTTTTGCCAATATCTTAAAAAAGCACAAAATCAAAAAAGGAGATCGAGTTTGTTTTTATATGGGAATGACTCCAGAATTAATGATCGGCGTTTTAGCCTGCGCTAGAATTGGCGCCATTCACTCTGTTGTCTTTGGTGGTTTTTCGGCCAAGGCCCTCGCGGATCGAATTAATGATTGCGAGGCAAAAATTCTAATTACAAATGACTTTGGAGTACGTGGAGACAAGTTAATCCCCCTCAAAAAAGTTGCCGATGACGCCCTAGAGAGTTGCCCAACAATTACATCTGTTATCGTTCAAAAATCAACTGAAGAAAAAGTTGTCATGAAAACGGGACGAGACTACTGGTTTGAAGAGGAGCTTAAAGATATTTCTGCCGACTGCCCTGCTGAAACTCAACAAGCGGAGGATCCTCTTTTTATTCTCTATACTTCAGGCTCAACTGGAAAACCAAAAGGACTTCTTCACACAACAGGTGGTTACATGACTTATGCTTACCACACTTTTAGAAATGTTTTTCAGGTGAAGGAAAATGATGTCTACTGGTGCACGGCCGACATTGGTTGGATTACCGGTCACACTTATATTACCTATGGGCCACTTTTAAACGGCGCCACCACAGTCATGTTTGAGGGCGTTCCAACGTGGCCAGACGCTGGAAGATTTTGGCAAATTGTTGATCAGCTTGGAGTGACGCATTTTTATACCGCACCGACAGCAATTCGCGCGCTAGAAGCAAAAGGACTCGATTACGTAAGACCTTATTCATTAAAAAGCTTAAAAGTTCTAGGCAGTGTTGGTGAGCCAATAAACGAGGAAGCATGGGATTGGTACAATCAAAATATTGGAAAAGAAAATTGTCCGATCGTCGATACTTGGTGGCAGACAGAAACCGGTGGGATTATGATTTCTCCGCTTGCTGGTATTACAGAAACAAAACCATGTTACGCCACCCTACCCCTTCCTGGAATTTTTCCTGTATTAATGGACGCGGAGGGAGTCGAGATTGACACCCCTGAAGCTCAAGGTAATTTGTGTATCAAAAATCCATGGCCAGGAATGGCGCGCACTATTTATGGTGATCATGAACGCTATAAAGAAACCTATTTCAGCACCTATCCGGGATATTATTTTACCGGAGACGGGGCAAAACGAGAGTCCAATGGAATGATCAGAATTACAGGAAGAGTGGATGATGTAATTAATGTCAGTGGACATCGAATTGGAACTGCGGAGGTTGAAGATGCAATCAACACCCATGAAAATGTGGTTGAAAGTGCAGTCATTGGTTATGCGCACCCAATTAAAGGACAAGGGATTTTTGCGTTTATTATTCCAAGTGACACCAATAAAATTAATGAGAACTTTCATCAAGAAGTTAATGCAAAAGTTATTGAGATGATTGGCGCAATTGCGAGACCTGAAAAAATAAAAGTCGTCAGCGGACTCCCAAAAACACGCTCGGGAAAAATTATGAGAAGAATCTTGAGAAAAGTTGCTGAAGGTGATTTTAAGAATTTAGGTGATACCTCAACCTTATTAAACCCAGAAATTGTTGACGAGTTAATTAAATAAAAAAGCCCTCCACTGGAGGGCTTTTTTCTAAAATTTTATTGGTTCCTATTTAAATAGTGATTGCCTTCTAACAGAAGAAGAAAGACTTAATCCTACTTCGGGCAATTTACATTGACTCTGCGCAGCTATAGTGCATTGGCCATCTCTTGGCGAGTCATGGATTGCCGCCTCATCAGAAAATATACTCGCTCTTGGTTCACTTAAAAAGTCCATGCCTTTAGCTACAACCTCAGATTCACTACCCTCCTTTGAACCACACTTTTTTTGCTCTTCTTTAAGGTAAGTCATCATTTTTTTATAGCTATCAAAATGGACTCCTGTTTGAGCCTCAATAAATGGTCTAATATACTTCCATATAAACTTTCTGTTATCTTTTATAAATCTATGTTGTTTATTACCTTTTAATTTATCCTTCCAAAGCAAACTTATTTTCTTTACACTTTTCCAATATCTGGCGTTAAACTTTTTATAAATATGAGGGGTAAATTTATCTGGATACTCCTCAACTACCTTATCTTTAATGATCTTTTCAGCCTTTACCTCTTCACAAACTGGTGAAGTAGAAGCAAGTAGCTTAGTTGATAGTGTTAAAATCATCATAAAAACAGTTAAATTTAAGAATTTCATATTCCCCCCTTAGGAATGTTGTTAAAACCTAAGGGGCAAAATAAGTGCCAAAGAAACAATAGTGAAATCCACGACTTAAAACATAGTCATTTGCCTAATCTTTTAACAGCGACAAATAATTATCCACATTTGAGCGATTTACGAACAATATAAAAAGACTTCAAATATACGAGTTTTATCTATTTAATTTTAAATATTTGGTAGTCCGGATTACTATAAATTATGGTGGTAAGTTTGGTCATTTTCAATACATCAGCTTTTGGTAACAACACGATATCACCCGATTCATAATTTGTGTCCGTTTTACTTGGTTTTACCTGGCGTTTTGAATGAAAGCTAACAAAACGAACGAAGTTTTCATGGACAAAAAAATTATTTGATTGATATTCTGAGAGTTTTTTTGCTGATTTTTTGAGATTATCGAAGTGGCTAAGGTAGTACGATTTACCCAAGACAATATTTAGTAATCCGCTATGATTTTTTTTATTCCCAAAACCTAAAAATATAAATGTTGGAATTAGATTAAAGATTAAGATAAATATCAAAAGGTGTTTTTTATATTTATCAAACTTATTAAAAAAATCATTTTTTTCAAAAAAAGTAACGACCAGAAAAAAGAGAAAAGGAAAAATTAAAATAGTGTGTCTATTTTGAATCTCCGGAGAAATACATAATCCAGCATAAATAATAAAAGCAACAATAGGCAGTGAAAATTTTTTCTTTGCCTTAAAAGCAAGTATCCATATTTGATAAATTATAATTAAAAGTAATAGGAGTCCTAAAAAAAATGGAATTATTGAAATTTTTGCGAACACTCCAGAAGGAATCAACCAGTTCGAAAAAAAGATTATCTTCTGATAAAATATAGAGAAATCGGTAAAAATTTTTAGTTGGTCTTGTAAAATCAGTATCAAATTACTTACGCCTCCATCCACTTTTTGCCAGTAAGTATTCACTTCATATCCTAGCGAGGTTAAATTTAAGATAACTTTTTTGTTGATAACTTTTGCAGCGACCAACCCAACAACACTAGAAATGCAAGCAATGAAGTAACCCTTATCAAATCGGCGGTTGAAAACGAGCCCTCCAACAAAAGATAACAGGCAAGAAATCGCAAAGACAGCCCCTGTCGGTTTTGTCATCGTGGAAAGCAAAGAAACGATGCCAATCCAACAAGCTGATTGAACTGGCTTATTATTTAAATTTGCACAGAGGTAAACAAAAAAATTAAAGTAAAAAAAAAGCGCTATGTCTGGCATCTCCAAAAAAACGGAGCGATAAAGATAATAATTTAACAAACAAAATGCTGTTACTGAAAAAGTTGTTTTCTCAGAGACTTTATTTAATTTTAAAAATTGGAAGAAAAAAAAGATGCCACCAAAAAAATAAAGAAAATTTAGTATTCTCGCGAAAACTTCAACAGGAATACCTAAAAAAAATGAGGGCACTAATGTTAGGCTATATAAAATAGGCCATTGAGGCTCGACCAGATTAACTCCATTAACATAGGCACCTTGCTCGAATATATTTCTAGCACCATTCATGTAAAATAAATTATCGTACTGTAATGGGATGACACCATTAAAAATACTAAGAAAACAGATAAAAATGGATAAAGTTATTGGATAAAAATAAGGTGAGCGTTTTTTAAGCATTGAGCCTCAATTTTAGGGTTAGTTAATGCTAACCTAACCCTAAATTTATTTCAATATTGAGAGCTAAAGCTAACCTTTATTAGCAACAAGCGTAAGAATAGTTCCAAGCGCACAAGACTCTCCCGTTTCATCAAAGACATCGACCTGCCACTTTACAATGCCTTTTAAAATATCATCGTCACCGCGTTTTTCTTGCTGAATTTTTTCTTTGACAGTTAGTCTTACGCCTATGGTCGCTCCCACATAAACTGGTTTTAAAAATCTAAACTCATCTACTCCGTAGTTTGCTAGCACCGGTCCTTTTTTTGGGTCAACAAATAACCCCGCTGCAGCACTCATCACAAAGTAACCATGAGCAACGCGCCTCTCAAACAGCGTACCTTCAAGTGAAGTTTCATCCATGTGAGCGTAAAAGTTATCCCCACTAATGTTGGCAAAATTAACAATATCAGCCTCAGTCACTGTTCTTTTATGAGTCGTTAGAGTTTCTCCAATCACTAACTCGTCAAAATATTTTCTAAACGGGTGGATACGATCCTCAGGTTGCTCAGCACCTGGTTGATATATTTGAGTAATTTTTGTCAGTGTTGTGGGGTGACCTTGAATCGCCGTTCGCTGCATATAGTGAAAGACACCACGAATCCCCCCCATTTCCTCACCTCCACCGGCACGTCCAGGGCCTCCATGAACTAGTGCCGGCATTGGAGAGCCGTGTCCTGTTGATTCTTTATAACAATGGCGATTATGCACAACAAACCTTCCGTGATGAGAGGCGACACCCAGAACTAACTCTGCTGCAAAATTATCATCATTGGTTAAAACCGAGCCAACTAAACTACCTCGACCTTTTTTAACTAACTCTATTGCCTCATCTGTATTTTTATAACTAATTAGCGTACTGACAGGCCCAAAGGCCTCTACTTCGTGCGGTGTCGTTGCCGAGAGTCCTTTTGAACAGGTAAATAAATGAGGCATCATAAATGCGCCCTTTTCACGGTCAGCGCCAATCACCTCAAAGTCATCTCCCCCCATAGCAAGATCGCAACAGCCTTTAAGAATTTCGACTTTTGATTTTACGTCTTTGAGTTGCTCCATTCCAGCAAGGGCACCCATCCGAACACCCTCTACTTGAGGGTTTCCGATAGTGACCCCTTTTAATCTTTTAATCAGAGCATTTTTTACATCTTCCATCATTTTTTCAGGCACAATAGCTCGCCTAATGGCCGTACATTTTTGTCCAGCTTTAATTGTCATCTCTTTAGCCACGTCTTTAATAAATAAATCAAACTCTTGCGTACCTGGAGTTGCATCAGGACCTAGCACACAACAATTTAAACTATCAGCTTCCATATTAAATGGAACTGAATTCTCTAAAATAGCGGGGGTCTGTTTTAGTTTTAATCCAGTTTCAAAACTTCCCGTAAAGGTAACCACATCTTGAAAATCAACATGATCTAGAAGTCCCCTGGCTCCACCGCATATTAATTGGAGTGCTCCTTCAGGCAATATTTCAGATTTAACAATTTCTCTCACAACTGCTTCGGTTAAAAAGCATGTGACTGTTGCTGGTTTCACAATTGCTGGCATGCCGGCGAGAAAATTAACCGCAATTTTTTCAAGCATTCCCCAAACCGGAAAATTAAACGCATTAATATGAACGGCGACACCTTCTTTAGGAACGCAAATATGATGGCCAATAAAACTTCCACCACGAGAGAGTGGTTCCGCTTTTCCATCCACATAAAAAGGCGTATCAGGCAGCTCTCTTCTTCCTTTGCTTGCATAAGCGAATAGATTCCCTATTCCACCCTCTATATCAATCCAAGAATCAATTTTTGTTGCTCCTGTTGCCCAGGACACTTGGTAGAACTGATCTTTTTTTTCAGTCAAATAGAGGGCCAAAGCTTTTAGCATTCTTGCTCTTTCATGAAAGGTCATTTTACGAAGGTTTTTATTTCCGACAGATCTTCCAAAATCCATAACCTCTTTAAAATTGATCTCCTTCGAACCTGTTGAGCCAACTTTCTCTCCATTTATTGAGTTGTATAATGCAGTTTTTTCACCAACAGAATTATTCCACTCTCCATTAACATAGCTCTCAAAAATCATTGATCCTCCAGAATTCATAGTAAAACGTATAAAGAATAATCATAAGCTCATTTTCTCTAAATGGCAGCATATCTTAGCGCCATTTTTATAAAATTTTTCTCGACGCATATCTAATAAAATTGAAATTCCTCCCTCCAAGGTTAAATACTGCTAAAATATTAAAAGGAAGCTCTTTTGAAATAAAAACTATAGACTATGAAAGTTTATTTATATTTTTTGACCAAATCACAAAATAAAGAAGTGATACAATACTTTATGCCGATTTTTTAAACTCTTTATTTAATTCAACGCGATATCTATTTAAAACACTTGCAAATTTTCTATAATCAGAAGCATCTTGGCTGTATGTGAATATTTGATACTTTTTTTTCCCCGTATGAAGACCATATAAATTGAACTTATTTGCCACATCAAAAGGAATGGCATTCTCCTTGAGGGTAATAACTGGGCAGAGATCTTCTCCTACAATATTATCTCTCCCAACTGAATCTACAACTGTCTTTGAATTTGTTATTATATCACTCCTTAAGTCAGATATATTTAGATTCTTAATCACATCATTCAAATGTGAATATATATGAGTCGGTGCAGTCGACGGTGTCTGGCACATATATGACATTTCTTTGTACCTTGCTAGATTTAAATAAGATTGAATAGATGAATCAATCAAATCTTCCCAGCAATCCTTTCTTACGCCTACAATAGATAAACCAATATAGGATGAAAGAATTTTATTAGAACATGTTATAAAAAACTTACAGCCTTTGGGAATGTCATAATAAGGAAAGGCGCTAATGGCATCAACTATTTCACCATCAATCTTATTTACATGAGACAAACTAGTTTCAAGTTGGCAGTAGATATTGTAATACTTGTCTGAATTTTTAAACTGGTTGTAGTGATTAGCCATTTTATCCCAGCGTTGTTGAAATACACCAGTTCTACCGATCGATTTAATCTTTCTCTTTAAGCTAAACATTAATGCTTCGATACCAACTGTTCCACTGCCTGGAACAAATAATAAATCGTATTCATGGAGATTAAATTTTTCTAAAAAATTTATTGTTAGTTCTTCGAAGCTCTTAAAAAATTGAGGATCACGATGGCAATAATTTATGTTGATTGTATCTTTAAATATTTTATTTGGTCCGAACATTAAATTTCCCTCCATCCATATTTTTCAGCATATAGCTCGAGCTCTTTATCTGGGTTTGTGATGATTGGATTTTTACACTCACTTAAAAAGTATCTATCCAATTTAGAGTTTCCAATGCCTACATCAGGTGACGATATAAACTTTAGTTTTGATCGTCCAAATGGATGTCTCTGAAGAAAAAATCCATTACAAGTTGTTTTTGCACCAATTATTTTATTAAAAACATGATCTAAGTTATTGTGTTTTAGAAAAGCGATTGCTAGTTCCTCTAAACAACCTGTTAGTAATATACGACTACCTTCAAAATCACTCACGAAATTAAAAACACTTTGATTAATTTGTATGTTACTCTGCTCAAAAAACGCTGCAAACATTTCATTCATGCATGACTTATCTTTGCCCACTGTCCATGCCTTAAATAAACTACGGACTTCTAAGAATGAAGAAATCATAT
>Ga0181566_10005074_pt1 | contig 10634 bp, 8 predicted proteins | sample 101ome_15_FD_133762 | JGI IMG/M metagenome (GOLD analysis project Ga0181566, IMG submission 133762) | Coastal salt marsh microbial communities from the Groves Creek Marsh, Skidaway Island, Georgia - 101402AT metaG (megahit assembly) | ecosystem: Environmental > Aquatic > Marine > Intertidal zone... | reverse complement strand
TTGCTGAGCAATTGTACTGCTTTCGGCAAAATTTAATTTACAGCCTAGAGTGTAAAGAGCAACGGATTTCGACATTTAAACAAAAGTAATAATTAAAACAACAGGCTTGCTTCAAATGCCACTGTACTTATTCTTTTACCTGTTCCAGTAGCCGGATAAATCCCATCTATTCGGAAGTTATCATTCATATCGGTTATACCTATATTAACACCAAAATCATAACCCACTTGATTGCCTTTCATTTGCACTCCAAAATGTGCAAGAAACTCAAAAGGCTTTAATGGCAAATTATCCCATGTTTGGAGATAAACCTGACTATTCAATGGTATTTTATCAGCACTAACATATACAACAGAACGCATAACATAACTAGGGATAACTCCAACATTCAAAAACCAAGCTTTTTCACGCTTGTTTGGCTGCAATGAGAATAGCATTGATATTGGGACGTCTAAGGTAACCAATGATATTTGTGTGTAAGCCCTATTTGCAGCGCTATCTGTTGTTTTAGCATTATTGAAATTCCCGCCTCTAAAACGAATGTCAAGTCCACCTTGAACATGAAATCTTTTATCTTCGAGAGGATCATGGATGTATATCCCTGCTACGTAACCTAACAAAGGAGTAGGATTTTGGAGTTCGCCACCGGTAAACGAATAAACGCCAGCACCCATTTTTAGTCCAAACAATGATGTTTGGCTTTGTGATTGTGCTAAACAATTATTTACAATTCCAATCAAAAAAAACAGCGCGAAATATAGTTTAAAATTTTTCATCAATTTATGTTTGAACCTTTTAATGCTTTTTTTACCGCTACATCCATAATACGCTCAGCAAAAGGTCGGGTGTAATCATTTAACGACTCAATGCCTTGATGTATTTTATGACGATCAGTTACTTTCAATAGACCCTCTAAATCACCAATTCGTTTATTGGTACCATTAATTTCTTCTTCATTTAGAAATTCTGAGTTTTTTTCAAGAAATCGTTGAGCCGCATAGATAATCTGTTTCGCTTCATTTTTTGCCTCTAATATTAATCGTTCTTCAACATCAGTTTGTGCATTTTCTAAACCTGCCTTTAGCATATTCTCAACTTGCTCATCTGTCAAACCGTAACTTGGCTGTATTTCAATACTTTGCTCAACACCACTTCTTAATTCCTTTGCTTTTACATTTAAAATCCCATCCGTATTTAATGCAAATTGGATTTGTATTTTAGGTAAACCAGCAGGCATTGCTGGAATACCAGATAAAATAAATTCGCCTAACTTTCTGTTTTGTCCAACTAATTCTCGTTCCCCTTGATAAACCGCAATTTTCATATTGACCTGACCATCTACCGAGGTTGTATATTCTCTAGCTAATCTTGTTGGAACTTTCGAGTTTCTCGGAACCAAAACATCCATTAAGCCCCCAGCAGTTTCAATTCCTAATGACAATGGCGTAACATCTAACAGAAGTACATCCGTCCTTTTCCCAGTAATTACATCTGCTTCAATTGCAGCTCCAAGCGCTACAACCTCATCAGGATTAACTTCGGAATTAATGTGTGTATTGGTGAATTTTTCAATTAAATATTTCTTTATTTCAGGATGTCGGGTCGACCCACCAACAAGAACGATTTCATCTATAGCATCTGAAGATATCGATGCATCCTTTATTGCTCTATCAACTAATTTTAAGGTTTTTTGGATCCAACTATTGCTTAGTTCTTTGAAGATATCATAACTAAGAACTAAACTAAAATCACCCCAAACAGTGTTGAAATCAGCGTTATTTTTCGACAGCTCTTTTTTTGCTATTTCTGCTTTTACTCTTAGCTGTTGAATTTCCCTAAAAGATAGTTCTTTGTTATTTAAAAATGTTTTATTCCAATATTCTACAATATTTAGGTCTAAATCATCTCCTCCTAGATGAGTATCTCCAGCAGTAGATAATACTTCAAAAACTCCATCCTCTATCATTAATAACGACACATCAAAAGTTCCACCACCTAAATCATACACCAATATTGTTTTCCCATCATTTTGGCCAAGACCATATGCAACACTTGCGGCAGTAGGCTCGTTGATTATTCTCAAAACATCTAGGCCCGCAAGTTTTCCTGCGTCTCTTGTAGCTTGACGTTGTGAATCGTTAAAATATGCTGGCACTGTTATAACCGCTTGTTCTATATCCGCATTTAAATGTGCTTCTGCTTTTTGCTTGAGCTCTTTAAGGATGAGCGAACTCAATTCAATGGGATTGTAAAATTGACCTCCAATTTCAACTTTAACTAATTGGTCATCACCTTCATCTCTGATACGATAACCCAATTTGTTAGAAACCGCTTTAAGGTCATTGTAGCTTTTGCCTAATAGCCGCTTTATACTGTATACTGTTCTTTCGGGGGTATCAGAAATTTGTTCTTTAGCCCACTCTCCAATACTAGGGATATTAAAATCATCGAAATGAATAACTGAAGGAACAGTATTGCCACCTAGAATGGGTATAATACTTGCTAATTTATCTCCATCTGCTACATATGCTATGAGTGAATTTGTTGTACCTAGGTCGATTCCAACAGCAACCTTTTTACGTTCTATTGAACCCGATTTTATATTAATACTAATTTTTCCCATAAGTTATGAAACAGATTTATCACAAAAATAATACTGACAAGTTCGTGGAAAAAATTCATCGACAGAAATTGCAAACCTATCGGTGTTTATTTAGGCATATAATTTAACATGACATTTTCTTTACAAGAGTTGAATCCTACACGAGAAATGCTGATTTAAATTTGCGTCTGTAAAAATAAACTAATGAAAAAATTAATTTTATTATCTCTGGGTATCTTAATTTCATTTGCATCAACTCGTGCTCAAGTAACAACAGACACGGTGAGCATGGGATCGGGTTATGCAAACCAAGTATTTTTTGACTTTAACACGATGGAAGAAACAAAAACTAGTCTAAACAATTGGCATATTGCGCATACAACCGTAACGCGTGATAATTGTATTAGATTCAACCATGGAGCTGGGGTATTCGTATATCTTTATCCTTATGGTGATAACTCTGCATACTCAAATTTCGATACCTCGGGTTGGGAATCATGGACACAACCGTACAATGACAATCATACTCATGAGAAAGGTGCAATTAATCAACAATATGATGCAGGAAATATGTGGGACTTTTCTTGGGGGGTATATAATTCTAGCTCTCATAAGGTAGAAGGTGATTCACTCTATTTAATCGTTGTTAACAATGGCGGTACGCAAACCTTATTTAAGTTCATGCCTATTTCACAAGAGGCCAATGGCGATTTGATTTTCAAATACGAACCAATAAATGAAAATTCAGCTAGCGAATCGACAATATCACAAAGTTCCGCAAATGGGGGGACATACAAATATTTCAATCTTGCCACAGGGAATCAGATTCAAATTGAGCCCGCAAATGCCGAATGGCAGCTTTCATTTACTCGCTATTATGCTCCAACATTGTATATGGGGCAATATGTGCCTTACCTTACAATGGGTATAGAATCTAAACGAGGTATACGTACTGCTAGATATTCAGATCTTGCATGGAGTGATTTAATTGCAAACGGGGAATATTATATTAATGATGCTTTAGATACTAATGTTATTGCTTCTGGAGCAGGTTTCCAAAATGACTTGACGGGTATAGGCTCCGACTGGAAATCCTTCAATGGGCAATCATTCGTCTGCTTGGACAGCCAAGTTTATATTGTTGAAGTAACTAACACCACAGGAGCTGATTATTATGCTTTGCGTATGATTGAATTCGGGGGAATGTCAAATGGTAATACTGTTTTACAGTACTCTAAAATCGGTGCACAAAATAATGTAAAATCAAAAAGTGTCCTATCATTTAATTTATATCCCAATCCTTCTTCTGATCTAATTCATTTATCACTAGATGGCAACGAAAATTTGGAAGTAGTCATTTTAGATGCTATGGGAAGGGTTGTTCATAAGACTTCTTCCAATATGTCAACTGTCACCATAAAGACTGATAATTTAACTGCTGGCCAGTATTGGGTTAAAGTTAACCAAAACGGGAAAACGTACAACTCTACATTCATAAAGAACTAAATTTTCAGTTTGCTCCTTCGTTTAATCCAATTGGTTAACAAGCAAAATTTTACGCTAGTCTGTGTACTTACAGTATTTAATGTTTTAAGTTCGCAGAGACTTGTTGTTGTTTCAGACAATTCTTTCAATCAACCCCTACCTGGCATTGAATTGGATTGCAATTCTACTGCTTTCATCACAAATGAATTAGGACAAATACGTGTGTCAGATAAAAACAATCTTAATTTCAATATAGACTCTTCTATTGGAGTAATTGTTGAGGCCAAAAACTTCAAAGCCGACACTAGTATAATCTACCTTAAAATAAAAGGATATGTGAGTGAAATTAATCCTGTCTCAGTAACAACCTCTGCAAGACCTCGATTGGCAACAGATGAAACTTATTCTCTTCGGGTAGTTTCTTCAAAAACAATCAAACAAATGGGTGCCCAAACAATTGCTGATGTTATACAAAACCAAACTTCAATTATCCTAAATAATGATGCCTCGCTTGGAACTTCGATGCAGTTACAGGGAATGGGTGGACAAAATGTAAAAATACTTATTAACGGAGTTCCTATTATCGGTCGTTTGAATGGCAATATTGATATTTCACAAATACCTATCAATGAAATTGAGAAAATAGAAATAATTGAAGGTCCAATGAGTGTTGTATACGGAACTGACGCAATCGGTGGTGTTATAAACATTATTACTAGAAATCCATATACAACAAAGGATCGATTAACAATAAATTCATACTCTGATAGCCGTAAGAATTATAATTTTGATTTTGGTGCTAACAAAGCTTTAAGTTTAACTCCGGAATATCAAATCAATATGAATTTGTCCGGTGGACGCCAATTTTTTGATGGATTTGACTTTGACCCCACCACTAGAAGTGTAGATTGGAAACCAAAAGTCAAATATTTCGGGAAAACCGGATTTAGCTTAAGTGGTTCGAAATTTCGGCAAAATCTAACCTTTCAATATTTCCAAGAGAAGCTCACAGACAGAAGTAATGCTGAGTATAATTTGATTAGTGTGAACGGTTACAACAATTATTTTAGAACCTACAGAGCAGATATTGCTGCAATTACACTATACAGTCCAACTCAGTTCGATGATCTTCGTTTCCAGAATGCCTATAATTATTTTTTAAGAAGGAAAATGAATGTACGCCGTAACCTCGTCACAGGGAACGAAATTATCACCCGTCCATCCGATCAAGACACAACAATTAACACACAAATAAATCTACGTGGGCTTTGGGAACATAGAACTAGAAATAAGAATTTTCAAAGTTTAGTAGGATATGAATTCACGAGTGAATCATTGTCAACATTGAGAATAAACGGAAATAATCAAATCAATGATTTTGCTATCTTCACATCAATAGAATATGTTCCAATAATTGGATTAAAAATAAAGCCTTCGATTAGGGTTGCATACAACAATGCTTTTGGAGAAAACCGATTCCCAAATATTCTGGGAAATAATTTTAAAGTTATTCCTGCTGTACCATCACTGCAGTTTAAATATGATCTTTCTAAACATTTAGTAATTCGGGGTTCCTTTGCAAAGGGCTTTAGAGCGCCAACTGCTAAGGAATTATACTTTTTATTTGTTGACATTAATCACAATGTTCAAGGCAATCCAAACTTATTACCAGAACGCTCTGATAATTGGGTGGCTTCTGTCGATTACAGACACAGAATAAGTAACAATATTCAAGCAAAATTTAAAGTAAACTTCTTCTATAATGAGGTAAACAACCAAATTCAATTAAGTTTGGTTAATGCCAATACTAACTTATATCGATACATTAATATTGGCAAAATGCATACACAAGGTGGTTCGTTGAATACGGATTTATTCATTAATCAATTGAAGGTAACATTAGGAGGAAGTATTATTCAAAATGAGTCTAATATTTCTGATAACATTTCAGAAATTACAAGGTGGACTGTAAAACAAGCAAATCTGAATCTGAACTATACCATAAGAAAGCACAACATAGGCATCCATTATTTCAGCAGATTCACAGGTAAAACAGTTGGATTTACTTCGAGTGTTTCTCCATATGAAATTCCAGGGTTTACTTTAAGTGATTTATCTTTAAGTAAAAATTGGAAGAAATTAAGAATTCAAGGAGGGGTAAAAAATATTTTTAATATTACCCAAGTTGGTAGTATTGCTCAAACGGGAGGAGTACATGGTTCATCTAATGCTGGTTTAAATATTGGCATGGGTAGAACAATTTTTATTCAATGTAATATAAATTTGTAGAGAATTGAGACGGATACAATTTTTTGGAGGATTATTGATAGCACTTACAGTGCTGACGAGTTGTGAGAAGGAAGAACCCTTATATCCACAACCAAAAGTTGCGGCGGGTATCCAAACCCAAATCTTCGAAATGGGTGAAACCTATGAAAATCAATTATTCTTTGATTTTGAATCACAGCAAACTTATACTTCCAAATTTGGGCTTTGGGATATTGGAGTAGCCTGTCAAGGAGAACCGCATTTTGTAATTTGTAGCGGAAAAAACTCTGAATTTAGTGCAGCTATGATTGAGGATGTTTCTTTTGAGAATTTACATACGATTGATTTAAATACCTTAGATTGGGAGTTTGACCATCCCAGTGGTAATAAAGATTCTCTCGCATTCAATGGCTGTTTTGTCAAAACTTCAAATGGATACTCTGGTTTATTAAACCGCAGTTATATACTTAATTTAGGCGATAAAGACCTACTAGACCAACAATACATTAAAATAAAACCAATATCAGCAGTTGGTGGTGTTTATGAATTCTTATGGGGATATTTGGCAGATTCAAGCTCTACCTATTTGACTCGAATTTTTACAAAACCCGTTCAAAACTATGCTTATTACTCATTTATCAATAAGAATTTAATAAATAATGAGCCCGTTGAAAATGATAAATGGGACATCGTGTTTACAACTTATAAGGAAATGATTCCCGATGTTGATGGAACTATTTACCCATACATAATCAGAGGAGTATTATCAAATTCTAATAAGGTTAAAGTAACACAGATAAATAACGGTACAAGTTTTGACGAAATGTCAATTTCAATTGCTGGAGGTTTGAATTACGACGACAATTTGGATGTTATTGGTTACGACTGGAAGGAATACAGCCAATCGGCAGGTAAATACACCATTGTTCCAAATCAATACTACGTTATAAAAACTACTAACAATAATTACTTTAAAATGCGTTTTGTAGATTTTTACGACGACCAAGGTAGGAAAGGTTATCCTAAAATGGCTTGGGAATTAATGAAATAAATATGAAAAAAGTTCTCTTATTTACTGGCGTATCTGTTGTGTTTGGGCTATCTGCACAAAATGACAACAAAGAACATTCTCGCGGTCATTCCGGCCACCACCATACAACCCAAAAAGAGAATATTCCAGAGCCACACTTAAAAAATTTAAAACAGCTGACCTTTGGAGGCGATAATGCAGAAGCCTATTTCAGTTTTGATAACAATTCGATTGTATTTCAGTCAAATAACAAAGCATGGGGATTGGAATGTGATCAGATATTCTGGACCCCTTTAAATAAACTAGGTGATAAAGATTACAAGCCAGCTTTGGTCAGTACAGGTTTAGGAAGAACTACTTGTTCATATTTTCTGCCTGGTGACTCTTTAATGCTGTATGCGAGTACCCATTTAGGAGCAAAGGAATGCCCTCCGGTTCCTGAAACCAAAGGTGCTTATTTATGGCCTATTTATGAGGATTTCGATATTTTCGTAGCTGATAAAAATGGGAATATTGTTAATCAATTAACTACTGAAACTGGCTATGATGCTGAGGCAACTGTATCACCTGATGGAAAATCAATTGTTTTCACTTCTACACGCAGCGGAGATTTAGAATTATGGATTATGGATATTGACGGATCAAACCCGAGACAAATTACTAGTGGGCTTGGCTATGACGGTGGTGCTTTCTTTTCTCCGGACAGTAAAAAATTGGTTTTTAGAGCTTCTCGCCCGAAAACAGTTGAAGATATTGAGAAATATAAAAGTTACTTAAGCCAGAATTTGGTTGCACCTACTAATATGGAAATTTACACCGTTAACGTGGACGGTTCAGATTTGAAACAAGTAACAAATTTAGGAAAAGCCAATTGGGCCCCATTTTACCATCCATCGGGCAATAAAATCATCTTTTCGAGTAATCACCATAGTGATAGAGGGTATGATTTCCAATTATATATGATTAATGAAGATGGAACGGGGTTAGAGAAAATAACCTATAACAGTTTGTTCAACGCGTTTCCCATGTTTTCTCCCGACGGGAAAAAATTAATTTTTAGTTCTAATCGAAACAATGGCGGAACTAGAGATACAAACCTGTTCATAGCCGATTGGACTGACTAGGAAGATAGAAAGTTATTATGGATTGTACAACCGAAGGAATTATTCTAAAAAAGATTCCGCATACAGACAATTCTTCGGTAGTACATATTTATACGCGAGAATTTGGACTTTTATCATTTCTAGTTCAAGGAAAAAACTTAACTCAGAAAAAAGCAGCCTACTTTCAAATTGGGAATCTTGTTGATTTGTCGTTCAACAAAAAAGAGTCTGGCCTACAAAGAATCAAGGAAATTGGGCTAACTAAAGGGGCGAGTATCCTCATTGATTTTCATATCACTCAGCTGATTCAGTTTTTCTCAGAAATAACCTCTAATTGTATTGTAGATGCGTATCCAGAACCAGAACTGTTTGACTTTCTCAAATATCATTGGACTGAATCCTCCAACCACATACCATTAGCATGGAAACCATCAGCATTTGTGTTTGGATTGACTCAAATTTTAGGTTATAATTTGGAATATACCCATACGGTAAAGAACAACGAGGAATTAAAATCAATTCTACAAGATCTTGACGAATCAAAATACCCTCAAGTCAAATCTCCCGAAAGGAGGGCCGTATTGAATTATTTATTATTTAACCTTGAAACCCAGGTATTTCCCGGTAAGAAAATAAAAACTCTAGAGGTTATAGATAGCCTTTATGGTAATATTTAGGAAACCACAGCTTCTTCGTTTAGCAATGATACAGCCAAGTCAACCATTTCTGTGGAACCAATAAATAATGGAATCCGTTGATGCAATTCTGTTGGTTGTATATCCAAAACACGCGTATCTCCAGTAGACGCCTTTCCACCAGCCTGTTCTATCAAAAAGGACATTGGATTGCATTCGTACATCAATCTCAACTTGCCTTGAGGCGTTTTTTGCGTTGGAGGATATATAAAGATACCACCTTTTAATAAGTTTCGGTGAAAATCGGCAATCAAGCTACCTATATATCTCGCCGAATAAGGTCTATTTGTTTCTTTATCTTTCGCTTTACAATATTCTAAATAGTTTTTAACGCCCGCAGGGAAATCAGAATAATTACCTTCATTTATTGAAAATATCATTCCTTTTGGGGGAATTTGTATATCTGGGTGTGATAGACAAAATTCTTGAATATTATCATCCAACGTGAAACCATTAACCCCTAACCCAGTTGTATAAACCAACATCGTACTACTGCCATAAATAACATATCCTGCCGCTACTTGGTGCTTTCCTTTTTGCAGGCAGTCTTCTGTTTTAGCCAATTTAGAAGCACTAGGTCTTCTGTAAATCGAAAATATACTACCAATACTTGCGTTTACATCAATATTGCTACTTCCATCCAATGGATCTATTGCAACAATATATTTTTCCTCCTCCGCTCCCTCAAGAAATATTGGCTCCTCATTCTCCTCTGAGATAATTATACTCACTTCACCACTTTTCGCAAGCGCCGCAACAAATACTTCATTCGCAATAACATCTAACTTTTTCTGCTCCTCACCATGCGTATTTGATGTACCTTGGTTCCCAAGAATATCTACTAAACCCGCCTTTCGAACATCTCTATTTACAACTTTTGCCGCTAACTCTATAGATCGAAAAATTCTACTTAAAGACCCATCTGCATCCTTGTAAAGTGACTGTTGGTCGACAATATATTGTTCTAATGTAATGATTTGTGAATAGGGCATCAGTTATTCTCAATAATGTATTTATTTTGCAAAAAAAGTGAAAAAAGCTTGATTTTCCTTACTATTCAATAATACGATGAAAATATATAAATTCGGTGGAGCATCTGTAAAAAATGCTGAAGGTGTAAAAAATGTTGCTCAGATAATTTCTCGGGATGCTGAATCTTCGTCAATTCTGGTGGTTATCAGTGCAATGGGAAAATCTACAAATGCGCTCGAAAAAATTATCAATGCATATTTTCATGGTAATGCTGAACTCACCGAACTTATTCAAGAATTCAAATCATTTCATGAAGAGATAATAAAAGATTTATTTCAAGAAAATACTCCCATTTGGATGAATGAGGTTTATAACTTGATGTTAGAATTAGAATGTTTACTTGATAACGAAAATTTACATGAAGACTTTGATTTTATTTACGACCAAATCGTAGTTTTTGGTGAGTTAATAAGCACACG
>Ga0181566_10005069_pt1 | contig 10640 bp, 8 predicted proteins | sample 101ome_15_FD_133762 | JGI IMG/M metagenome (GOLD analysis project Ga0181566, IMG submission 133762) | Coastal salt marsh microbial communities from the Groves Creek Marsh, Skidaway Island, Georgia - 101402AT metaG (megahit assembly) | ecosystem: Environmental > Aquatic > Marine > Intertidal zone... | reverse complement strand
TAGATGAAGGAGGGGATGAAGGCGAGCAGGTCGGGCAGGACGCTCATCGGTCCGGCGACCTTCCAGTTGACGTCTTTGCGGGTGACGAGGACGCCCCAGAGCCAGTGGGAGAAGACGTCCATGCCAATCCATGGTAACAATCAATGATTACAGTTTGTTCAAATACCCTCGCCATTTCACGCGGTTATATGAAAGAACCGAACGACTTTGTATCTTTTATTTTCAGCGTGGCTGACAAATCTTTGCGAGGTCCGTTTCGGGCTCGAGAATACGAAGACGTCATCCTCCCGATGACCGTTCTCCGACGCATTGATTGTGTGATTCGAGAGACCCAAGATGCCGTTCGATCAAGGTACGCCGAACTCAAGGACCGAGGTATGAACTTGGATGATATTTTGAAGCGAGAATCAGGCTATCCATTCTACAACATCTCGCAATTTGACTTCACGCGTTTGCTCGAAGACCCTGCCAACATCGTTGACAACGTCACCACTTACATCAACGGTTTTTCACCGAACGTAGTTGAGATTCTTGAGAACTTCAATTTCCGAGATACGCTACGTCGACTTGCACAAAACAACCTCACCTTCCTTGTGTTCCAACAGTTCTCAGAACTGGACCTCCATTACCAAAAAATCAGCAATCACGACATGGGCTACGTGTTTGAAGAGCTGATTCGAAAATTCAACGAAGAAACCAACGAAAGCCCTGGTGAACACTACACTCCTCGGGAAATTGTTACGCTGATGACGCGGCTCATGGTTGAACCCGACGCCGAACGGCTCGCCCAACCGGGGCTGATTCTTCAGGTACAAGACCCATGTTGCGGAACCGGGGGCATGTTGAGCATCGCCAAGAAAAACATCCTTGAGATCAACTCCAAAGCGATTGTTCAAATTTCGGGTCAGGAATTGAACCCCAAGACCTTCGCCATCTCGAAATCCGACATGATGGTTTCAGGTGAAAGCGGCAATGACGCTGAACGAATACGTCTCGGAAACACACTCAAAGACGATTTGTTTCCCGGTGAAACCTATCACTACATGATCGCCAATCCACCCTATGGTGTCGATTGGTCAAACGCCCATTCAGAAGTAAAGGCTGAACACGAACTCGGTGAACAAGGACGCTTCGGTCCCGGCCTACCCCGCAAATCCGACGGTCAAACCTTGTTCATGCTCCACATGCTTTCCAAAATGAAGAGCGTCAAGAACGGAGGTGGGCGAGTTGCCGTCATCACGAACGGCTCTCCGTTGTTTACAGGAGACGCCAACTCCGGCGAATCTGAGATTCGCCGCTACGTGCTCGAAAACGACTTGCTCGAAGCCATCGTTGCTTTGCCCGAACAAATCTTCTACAACACAGGAATCGCCACGTACTCCTGGATTCTGTCCAACCGGAAAGAAGAGCGACGTAAGGGCAAGGTGCAACTCATCGATGCCTCGGGTGAAGCCTTTTGGAAGCCCATGCCAAAGAGCCTCGGAAACAAGCGCCGAAAGATGAGTGAAGAGCAAATTGAAAACGTGATGAAAATCTATAGAGCGTTTGAAGACGACACCAACGTTTCCAAAATTCATCCCAATGAATTCTTTGCCTACCGAAAGGTCACGGTCGACCGGCCGCTCAAATTGAACTTCAAAGCTTCATCCGAACGCATCGTTCGACTGCACCAAGAAAAGAACTTCACGAAACTCGATGAAGCCGAGCAACAGAGCATTGTTGATGTTCTTAATGGCATGGACGACGAATTGTACACAGACCGAGCGGTGTTCTTGCCCGTTCTCGAAAAAGCGCTCAAGCAAGCAGGGCTAAAGCCCAAAGCAGCCTTGAAGAAAGCCATTCTGATGGCGCTCAGTGAACGGGATGCCAACGCTGCGGTTTGCACCAACAAAAAGGGTGAACCCGAACACGACGGTGACTTGAGAGACACGGAACGGATTCCTCTTGACGTCCCTATCGAGGCGTACATGGAGAAGGAGGTCTGGCCACACGTCCCCGATGCGTGGGTAAACGAAAGCGTCACCGACATGACCGACGGCGAGACAGGCAAGGTTGGCTATGAAATCAACTTCAACCGGTATTTCTACGTCTACACGCCACCTCGTCCATTGGAGGAAATCGAGAGCGATATTCTTGACCTCCAACGGGACATCAATCGCTTGATGAACGAACTGTTTAGTGAAAACGATTCTCAGATGAGGCATGGGTAAAGGTGATCAAATGTCTGAAGACTTTTTTCCGTACTCCGAATACAGAGAGAGTCGCTGTGAACTTGGAATGTTACCAAGTGGTTGGGGGGAGATAAAGTTTCGATTCTTGTTCTCTACAATTAAGGGTAAGATTCCTGATCAAGTACTGCCGCATCAAGAAGAGGGGGCTATACCCTATGTTAGCATGGAATATCTTCGAGATGGTGAGATAGGGGGATTTGTTGTGCCTAACTCAAAATCGATCGTTCTGGAGAATAATCAAATTATGATTTTATGGGACGGGTCCAATTCTGGTGAGATTTTGAAAACTAAACACGGCGTTCTTTCATCAACAGCGGCCTTATTGGTTCCCAAACATTCTGAACATGACTTCAATTATTATTGCCTAAAAGCCATGGAGCCAATCATTAAATCCGGCAACACAGGTATGGGGATACCCCACGTCAACGGTGAATTTTTGAAAAACGTGATTCTACCATGGCCTCCGCTAGACGAGAGAAAAAAGATTGCTGATTTTCTTAACAAAAAACTCAGTCTAATTGGAAAAGTCCTCGATAACAGCAAGAATCACGCCAATGAACTCAAGGGTGAAATTTTCGGATTTAAATCACAAATTTCTCAATTTGAAGAATACAAATCAGCCCTCATCACAGCAGCAATTTCGGGAAAAATTGACGTCCGAGACTATCCACTCCCGGAGGACACTGCATGACCGTCTCGAAGACCATGGCCGACCTGAAAAAGGCTCGGATCTTCACGCAAACCGGACACGGGTTTGAACTCCATCACCCATCCATCAGCGGAACCTATAGGTGGATGGTTCACGGCTTTCGACATCGTTTGGCTAAGCTTCCTGGCTTTGGTCTTCATGAGGAATTGATCGAACATCTTACCCACGATCCCTGCGGTTTGTTCACCGCCCGGTCCTACGGCAATCGGGTCTACGAACTCATCGACAAGCTTGGTTTGCCCGACTCGTGCACGCCCGTTTTGTACCTCGAGGTATACGATGTTGTTGATGACGGCACACTCAAGCCCGCCGGCGAGAACTTCCTCAACATCAGCCGTGTCGTGAACCGTACCCGTCGTTTCGCTCCGCACACCACCGTTCAACGTGGTCTGCTCCAAGCGGCCAGACCGGCGCCTGATTTTGCGACCTTGATGAAACCCGTCGGTGGATTTTCAAAATGGTGGGTGCCACTCCCAGCCTCCGTATCCTCTGGACATGCTTCTCTCAAGTATTGCTTGGACGTTGATGCAGGTCAAGCCAGCGGAGCCCACACCTACGGTTGGTTGGCAAGAGGAGGTCGCAGCATCGAGGTCAAGGGAAACAACAGCCTGTGGATGTCAAGTGGCTCAACCCTACCCACTGCCTCAACCACCTCACCGCCTCCCATCACCGATTTACGACTTCGAAGAGCGGGTTTCCTCCTTTTCGAACTTCAACGGCAGGAGCATGATCAATGGGTTTCCGTGCCACAAGATACGGACCAGATGATCAACCCTCTGGCCATGCCGTTGTTCTTGGATCGGGCCGAGACCGTTCTTGTCGAGCACGTCAAAGAACACGCAGACGCTATCAAAGGGGTGAGAAAATCGTCATCTTCGCGCACGGGCAAGGAATACCCCATGAATACGCAGTCAAAAAATCATCATCACCGAAACCAGCGATTTAATCGCAACATGACAGGGTCCGTTCTCGAGAAGGACATCGAAACGGTAGCCAGCCGATTGGATGTCTTTATCACGGGTCGGTCAGGTTTGATGGTGTCGATGATACCTCAGTTTGCTGAAAGTCTCTCCGGGTCTGTCTGGTAAATTTGGTGGTGAACATGCCCGCAAAACACAATGAAGAAGCCTTCGAGAAAGAAATCGTCGCCCAGATGACGGCGTCCGGGGATTGGTTCGAAGGCAGCAACACCAAGTACGATTCAACGCTCTGCCTTTACCCAGAAGCGCTCATTCAATTCATTCAAACCACCCAACTTGAGACTTGGGAAGCGCTCAAAAAAGCGTTGGGGGGCGATGCACGTACCGCGTTCCTTTCCCACGTTGCGAAGGAGATCGCGCTACGAGGGACCCTGGCCGTGCTTCGGAACGACGTGGATCTCTACGGCTGTCGGTTCAGGTTGGTGTTTTTCCAGCCATCATCGGGCCGAAACCCTGAGTTGGAGGAGAAGTTCAAGCAGAATGTTTTGACGGTCGTTCGTCAAGTCAAGTACAGCACCACCACGCAGAACTCCATCGATTTGGTGCTCTTCCTCAACGGCCTCCCTGTCTTCACGTCAGAACTGAAGAACGAACTCACCGGACAGGACGTCACCGACGCCGTTCGACAGTACCGGTTCGACCGCCGTCCTGAAGGCGAGCCCTTCCTCAAATTCGGACGATGCTTGGCCCACTTTGCCGTTGACACGCATCAAGTTCAGGTGACGACCCGGCTTTCGGGGAAATCGAGCTACTTTATTCCGTTCAACCGTGGAAATCGGGGTGGAGCTGGAAACCCTGCTCCTCCGGCCATTGGTGGGGGATATGCAACCGACTACCTCTGGCTCAAAGTATGGTCCAAGATTTCCATGCTGGATATTCTTCAACACTTCCTGCACCACGAAAAAACCGGGAAGCGCCGCACGAAGGCCCTTGGCAAACTCATTTTTCCTCGGTTCCATCAGTTGGACGCCGTTCGTACCCTCATCAACGAGGCCTCCAACGACGGTGCGGGTGGAAATTATCTGGTCCAACATTCGGCAGGTTCTGGGAAATCCAACACCATCGCCTGGCTCTCCCATCGCTTGAGCCAACTTATGGACGACCGCGACGAGCGGGTGTTTAACGCCATCATCGTCATTTCCGACCGTCGTGTCCTCAACAAGCAACTTCAAGCCACCGTCAGGGCCTACGAAAAGACACGAGGTTTGGTTGCCGTCATCGACGGCACGTCCGCCCAGTTGAAAGAAGCCCTTGAGGCGGGAAAACAAATCATCGTCACCACGCTCCAGAAGTTCCCGGTCATCGTTGATTCCGTTGGGAAACTATCGGGGAAGCGGTTCGCCCTTCTCATCGATGAGGCCCACTCATCGCAGGGCGGTTCCATGGCACAGGCTACCGTCAAGGTGTTGACCCAAGACGGTGAAGAGGAGGAGGACCGAGATTATGAAGACATGATTCACGACGAGATCGCAGCTCGTGGCAAGCAAGAGAACATCAGCGTCTTTGCCTTCACCGCCACCCCGAAATCGAAAACGCTGGAATTGTTTGGTCGAAAACTTCCCGACAGTCGGTTTGCAGCCCACAGCCTCTACTCCATGCGACAGGCTATCGAGGAGGGCTTCATTCTCGACGTGCTGCAAAACTACACCACCTATTCCACCTACTGGAAGCTCAACAAAGACGAAGATGATGACCCTGAGGTCGAGTCCAGAAAGGCCAAGGCGATTTTGCGACGCTATGTGCTTGAGCATCCGGAGACCGTTCGCAACAAAGTGGACGTCATCATGAGCCATTTTTGCGAGAACTCCGTTGGACGAATCAACGGGCGTGCCAAAGCCATGATCGTTACGTCTTCCCGAATGAATGCCGTCAAATATCGGTTGGCCGTTGACGCTTGGCTAAAAGAAAACCCGAAACCCTTCAAGGCGCTAGTTGCCTTCACGGATACGATTTCCATTGACGGCAAGGACTACACAGAAGCCAACATGAACGGCTTTGGTGACGGGAAAACAGCAAGTAAGTTTGACGAGGATGAGTACCGTATCTTGATCGTCGCCAACAAATACCAAACCGGCTTCGACCAACCCTTGCTCCACACCATGTACGTTGACAAACGGCTGGGCGGCGTGAACGCCGTTCAAACCTTGTCGCGCCTCAACCGTGTGGCACCCGGGAAAGAGGAGACCTTTGTTCTTGATTTCGCCAACGATGCTGAAACCATTCAGTCGGCCTTCCAAGATTATTACGAGCGAACTCTTCTCGAACGTCCATCCGATCCAGCCGCTATTTACCAGCTCAAGCGAGATATCCTCGATGAGGACGTCTACACCGAAGCGGACGCCGAAAGCTTCTGCCGAATTCTCTTTGACGACACGAAAGGTCATCCCGAGCTGGTGGCGTTCCTTTCCCAGAAAGTCCAGCATTTTGTTGAGGCCATCGACACGGAGGAAGAAAAAGCCGAGTTCAGGAAGATGCTTCGAGCGTTCTACCGCGGGTACGGCTTCCTCGCCCGGGTCATGACGTTCAAAGACCAAAAATTGGAAGAGTTCTACCATTTTACTCGCCACATCGCTCGCTTGCTTCCCGTAAAGGGCTCTGAATTACCCACGTTTATCCAAGACATGGTGAACATCGATTCGTTGCGCATTAGCCAGACGTCGGAAGGCGATATCTCGCTCATCAAGAAAGAAGCTGAACTGAAATCTCGAGCGGTCGAGAGCATCACGGGTGCGGGCGACGAAGATGTAGACACCCTTTCCGCCATCATCGAAACCTTGAACGATACCTACGGGGCAGACCTCACCGACGAAGACAAGCTCTTCTTGGGGGCTCTCATCGACACGCTCCACGCTGATGAAAATCTGGAGACGGTCTTCAAGGTCAATCCGCCTGAGAACGTAAAATCGGTCTTCGCCGAGCGGCTTACGGAGAGCATGATCGACAAAGTCAACACGCACAAGGCCTTCGCCGACCGGTTCTTTGGCGACGATCATTTCCAGCAAGACGTCATCGCGTTAATGATGGACCAGGTGCAACGCGGATTCGACTTGACGGATGAAAAGCGAATCCAGCAAATGATTGCTCAAGGCGAATCGACCACGCTCGAGTTCAAGTCCACCATTCGCTACAACCTCAAGGCAAAGAAAAACAAGGACAAGGAGGTTGAACACCAAATCATCAAATCGGTTTGCGCTTTCCTCAACTCCCGATTTGGTGGTCATCTGCTCATCGGTGTTGACGACCGAGGTACAGCCCACGGCATTGAAATCGATGGTTTTGGCAATGAGGACAAAGCCTTGCTCCACCTAGGCAACATCATTCGCAGGGACATCGGCCGGGTCTTTGTCGCTCAGTGCAACATGCGTGTGGTCATGGTTGAAGAGAAGCCGATCGTTTGGATTCACGTCAAGCCCAGCTTGTTTGGGCCTGCTTGGTACGGTAGCGGAGAAGACCGCGCCTTCTATGTCCGAGAGGGCGCAAGTTCTCCCAAATACAGCATTGAAGATGCTCAAAAATACATTGAAGGCGTGTTTGATCTGTCCGAAGAGGAATGAGGGTTCTTGATGACGACCCATCATGTTGTCGTGATTGAAATCAATCAAGACAAAATTTCTCGCAGCCAGTGGGAAAATATCAGGAAACAAAATCCGAAAGCATCCGAGGGGGCTGCGGTCTTCTGTTTAGCACATCTAACTGGAAAGGCCACCCTCAAATCCCTTGAACGAAATGATTTCTCCGTGTTGCGGCACAAATTAAAGAAAAAGGGCAAAACCCTTCACAAACCACTTTGTAGAACGACAAGTTGCAAAATCACTGCATACAGGTATGCCGAAGACTTGGTTGAAACGTTGCGTCAGAGCGAGGTTTTCGTCTTCTATGACAATCCAGTGGCCCATCGGGTTTACATCATTCGTCTCGAGAATGCAGCCTGGAAAGACGGCAACAAATTTGCTCGAGCCAACGGTGGTAAGGCAGGGGACTGGAAGGAGTTTCTGTATGTCGGAGAAACCAAACTGACGGTAGAAGAAAGGTATGAGGTCCATAAACGCCTCGTGAACGGAGAAAAGGATGAGAACGCAGCCAGCATTGTACACCAGCACGGGTACGAAATCGCGCACGATTTGATGGAAGAATTCCAAGATCAAAAATACACCATTGCAGACGCACTCGAGAAAGAACGAGATGTAGCGCTCGAATTGAGAAAGCGAGGTTATGCCACATGGTTCAATTGAACAGTCCCTACCCACTGCGTTATCCCTTATTATTGAGTAGGGACAAACGCCTTAGTGTTCATAGTCCACTTGCGCTTAGCATGTATGATTCGCATGGTGATTCGACTTCGAGGTGAGGCATAATGTCGGCTTCGAAGTGGAAACCATATTCTAGTTACAAAGACTCAGATACATTTGCGAAAAGGATACCAACTCATTGGAATGAATTAGCGTTGAAACGTGTGTCATCAATTAACGATGATACGTTGCCAGAAGACACTAACCCAATGCGAGAGATGTGTTATGTCGACATTGGATCTGTATCGTATGAGGATGGAATCACAGAATGTGAGGAGATGGTTTTTGAAAAATCCCCCTCCAGAGCAAGAAGATTGGCGAATGATGGTGATGTCATCGTCTCAACAGTTAGGACATATCTGAAAGCGATATGTAAAATCGAGAAAACTACGGATGAAATGGTTTTTTCAACTGGTTTTGCAGTTGTTCGTCCAGATAATTCATGGAAGAAAAACTCGATTGGCGATTTCATAGTTGCAGATTATTTTGTGGAGAATGTGGTAGCAAACTCAAATGGTGTCAGTTACCCTGCGATTAATGCTTCTGATTTGGGTTGTTTGAAGATAATTCAACCTCCATTGGATGAGCAAGAAAAAATCAAACAATTTCTAAAAACGAAGATTTCCAAAATGAATTCGTCAATATCTTCATTGAACACACAAATTAAAAGGCTAGAGGAAAAACGCTCTGCTCTAATCAGACAAGCCATCACAAAAGGACTCGATCTAGCCGTTCCAATGAAAGATTCTGGTATTGATTGGATTGGTGATGTTCCGCAACATTGGGATTCAAAGAAAGTAAAATTTGTTTCAAAGATATTCAGAGGTAAGTTTGGGCATCGTCCTAGAAACGACCCAAAGTTGTATGATGGAAATTACCCTTTCGTACAGACAGGAAACGTTGCACGAGCGAACAAATATATCACTGAATATACGCAGACTTTGAACGATTTAGGTCGATCAGTTAGTGAAGAGTTCCCTGCAGGAACAATTGTTATGGCGATTGCTGCAAACATTGGAGACGTCGCAATTTTAACATTTGATGCTTGTTTTCCTGACAGTATTGTTGGATTCAATCCTAAACCAGGCATGAATCAAGAATACGTATACTATTCATTGAGTGCACTGGCGAGTGAATTAGACAAGGTCGCTAGTCAGAGTACACAACAAAATCTCAACATTGAGTTAGTCGGAAATCTAATGATTCCGGTTCCACCAGAAACTGAGCAGATTGTTATTGGGAAATATATCTCTGAAATTGAACAAACTTCCTCTCATAGTATAGAAAAAATCGAGATACTAATATCCAAAATAGTGGAATATAGAACAGCATTGATTTCAGCAACAGTTACAGGAAAAATCGACGTTCGTTCGCTCTAATCCCATTCAACGGCATCGTGGTAAGGTTCTGTCCCCCACCATTCAGGTTTCTCGAACATGTTGCGAGTTTCATGGAATTGATATCGACAGGTTCGTAGCACCATATTCGATGTCCATGAACCGCCTAACTTTCCTTTCAATCCCATCTCAACGAGGTGCTTGGCAATCTTGTTGCCTGACCAATTCTGCTTGAAATGTCTGAATCTCATGTAGTCAATGGCATCTTGTTCAGCCCAATTCGGAATGATGTCGCCTCCATCCCTGTCCCATCCAAAAATTGGACCTGTGAACACTTTGGCGTTGTCTTTGAGATGTTTCATGGCAATTCTTGTTCGCTCTGAAATCTGTCCACGTTCCAATTCTGCAAGGCTTGCAATAGTCGTGAGGAAGAATCTGCCCATTGATGTTGAAGTGTCCAATGTTCCTCCGTCTTGGTCAAGAATGTGGATGTCGACGCCAATACCTCGCAACTCATCAACAGAGCCCAAACAGTCCTGAACATCTCTGAACAGCCTATCCATCTTCAGAGCAAGAACATGGCCAACTCGTTCCTGATAGATGGTTTCACGCATGGCTCGACCTGCTGGTCTTGACCATAGGTGGATTGCAGCAGATATTCCATCATCGATGTAGATGTCATCAGGATGAAGGTCTAATCCTCTAAATTCTGCGTAAGCAAGCAGACGCTCAATTTGTGCATCGAGGCTTACGCCTTCTTCTGCTTGGCGCTTCGAGGAGACTCGAGCATAAGCGACTGCTCTTGATTTGTTCTTTTTGTTATTTCCAAACACGCTAGATATTCTAGATTTTTTACTATTTGAACGCGCACTTGCATTGCTAAGGTTAGTCAATACCCTTGTTGACTTAGGTTCAACAGTGGTTTGAGCAGAGGTTTCAGAGGTCTGGATTGTTTGAACAAGGGGTCCGGTCATGGACTACCCTGTGTATTGTTTCTCTCACGTCCTAGGTTAGCGTTTGGTTGAAGTGTGAGTTGCTGATGTCAGCGTGAAGCAGCATGGCCACCAGCCCCCTCGCCCTCCCCGCGTTCCCTC
>Ga0181566_10005065_pt1 | contig 10643 bp, 10 predicted proteins | sample 101ome_15_FD_133762 | JGI IMG/M metagenome (GOLD analysis project Ga0181566, IMG submission 133762) | Coastal salt marsh microbial communities from the Groves Creek Marsh, Skidaway Island, Georgia - 101402AT metaG (megahit assembly) | ecosystem: Environmental > Aquatic > Marine > Intertidal... | reverse complement strand
TCTATAAGGACTATCTTTACCAGGATCTTTAAGAGTTCCTCTGTATTCTTTTGTTTCTTCGGGTGAAAGAAAACAAACATATGCCAAACCTTTTTCAATAAGTTCAATAGCATAATTAAAGAATTTATTAAAATAATTAGAGCTATACTTTTCAGGTTTGTCCCAGTTAAAACCAAGCCATTCGATATCTTTTTTTATTGAATCAACAAACTCAATATCTTCTTTAGATGGATTAGTATCATCGAATCTTAAATTACAAGACCCGCCATATTTTTTTGCTATACCGAAATTAAGAAATATTGATTTGGCATGACCAATATGGAGATAACCATTGGGCTCAGGTGGAAAACGAGTTTGAATTTTCTTGTGAAGCCCTTTCGACAAATCTTGATCAATTTGGTTAAAAATAAAATTTGTTGAAAGACTAGAGCTATTATCTGGCATGACTTGGGATTATATCATTTTCAGGTATTCGGTTTCTTTGTATGATCCTCTAAGATAGTTAAAATATGAATAATGAATATTGCTATTGTGAGACTTTCAGCTATTGGAGATATTGTTCAATCAATGATTGTTCTTCAGTTTATCAAGAAAAGATTCCCAGATGCTTCAATTGATTGGTTTGTGGATAAACAATTTTCCACTTTATTAGATGATTGTATTGAGATAGATAATATTATTAAATTAGATATAAACAAGATCAAACAAAACAAGTCTTTTGTTCATTTATTTAAGATAATAAGAAATTTACAAACCTTCAAAAAATATGATTATGTTTTTGACTTACAGGGACTAATTAAATCTGCAGTTATCACTAGGTTTATTCCCGCGAAAGAAAGGATCGGATTTGATAAGAACTCTATAAGGGAAAAATTTGCGTCTTACTTATACTCCAAGAAGTATCAATTTCCCTATCATGAAAATGTTGTAATGAGATATGTCAATATTGTTGCTTCTGCTTTAAATATCCCTGTGAGTGAGCGTGAGGTCAAACATAAAAAATCTTTTTTTAATTTGTCATCGAATAAAGTTAGGAAGGATAAGCCAAGTATTCTTATCGTATTGGGAGCCTCCTTTGATTCTAAGATTTATCCTGTAGATAAATATGCTCAAATAGTAAATGCATTTCAAGCTAACTTTGTTGCATTATGGCATTCAAGAAAGGAATTCGAGATGGCCGAAAGACTCCAATCTCTATCTGGGAGTCTGTCAATCACCAAGTGTAAGAATTTCTCAGAGTTAAAACAATTGGTTATTAATTCTGATTTAGTTATTGGAGGGGATACAGGACCTACACACATTGCATGGGCATTAAATATCCCATCTATTACAATCTTTGGCTCGACTCCGCTCGAAAGAAATTGCTTTATTACAGATAAAAATTTAGCTATAAGTTCTGGAAACAAGGTTAATGCGTATAAAATCGATAAACAAGATTTTTCAATAAATCTTATTAAGCCAGAATTAATCTTATCTTTAATTAAAGGACTTCTATGAATATTGCTGTTGCAGGAATTGGCTACGTAGGACTCTCGAATGCAGTTTTATTGTCTCAATTTCATAATGTAATTGCCTATGATATTGATAAAGAGAAGGTTAATAAGGTTAATAATAGAATTTCTCCGATTGAAGATTTTGAAATTGAAACTTTCTTCAAGCAAAAAAGTTTAAATCTTAAAGCGGTTTCCGACTCTTCATTGGCTTTTAATCTTTCAGAATTTATTATTATTGCTACCCCAACTGATTATGATACGGAAAGTAATTTCTTCAATACAGACTCTATTGAAAGGGTTATGCAAGATATAGAGGATATTAATCCCAATGCTACTGTGATAATTAAATCGACAGTTCCGGTTGGTTATACAAAAGGTATCAAAAAAAAATTTGTAAAAAATAAGATAATTTTTTCACCCGAGTTTCTTCGCGAAGGCAAAGCATTGCATGACAATCTCTATCCTTCAAGAATTATTATGGGAGAAGACTCTCAGGAGGCTAAAACTTTTGCCGAAATGTTAGTGCATGCTTCAGCAAAGGAAAAGGTTGATGTCTTGTATATGGACTCTACTGAAGCTGAAGCTGTTAAGTTGTTTAGCAATACTTATCTAGCTATGAGAGTTGCATACTTTAATGAACTTGATTCATATGCTGAAATACATAATTTGGACACAAAATGTATCATTAAAGGTGTTAGTCTAGACCCAAGAATTGGTAGCCACTACAATAATCCATCTTTTGGTTATGGAGGCTATTGTCTTCCCAAGGACAGTAAACAATTATTAGCTAATTATGAAAATATTCCAAATAATATTATTAGCGCCATAGTTAATGCAAATGTTACTAGAAAAGATTTTATTGCTGATCAAATAATTAAAAGAAAGCCAAAGGTTGTTGGAATCTACAGACTAGTTATGAAATCTGGCTCAGATAACTTTAGATCATCTTCGATTCAAGGAATTATGAAAAGAGTAAAAGCAAAAGGTATTAAAGTAATAGTTTTTGAGCCGGTTTTATCCGAAAGAGGGGAGTGCAACTTTTACAATTCTGATATTGTGGAGGATTTTAATGAGTTCGTTAGATTGTCCGAAATTATTGTTTCAAATAGATTGACAAAAGAATTAGAGCCTTTCTCTGAAAAAGTTTACTCTAGAGATTTATTTAATAAGGATTAATTATATGAAAATTTTAGTTACTGGGAGTGCCGGCTTTATTGGATCGGCTTTAACAATTAGACTCTTAGATAGGGGAGATCATGTCATAGGTATTGATAATTTAAATGATTATTATGATCCAAGCCTAAAAAAGGCTAGATTAGAAAGATATTCTGATCATTCCAATTACAAACATTACAAAACTAATCTTGAAGATAGGGAAGAAATAAAAAAAATTTTTAATAATGAAAAACCTGATAAGGTCGTGAACCTTGCTGCACAGGCAGGTGTTAGATACTCAATTGAGAATCCTATGTCTTATGTAGATACTAATCTTACAGGCTTTGCCCATATATTGGAGGGTTGTAGGCATAATGGCATCAAGCATTTGGTATATGCTTCATCTAGTTCTGTGTATGGGTCAAATACTAGTATGCCATTTTCTATCCATGATAATGTTGACCATCCATTAAGTCTTTATGCTGCAACGAAAAAAGCTAATGAGCTTATGGCACATACCTACAGCAATTTATATAATTTACCAACTACAGGACTTAGGTTTTTTACAGTTTATGGACCCTGGGGAAGGCCAGACATGGCTCTTTTTAAATTCACAAAAGCAATTTTAGAGGGTAAACCTATTGAGGTATTTAATTATGGCAAACATAGAAGAGACTTTACCTATATTGATGATATAGTTGAAGGAGTTATAAGAGTTCTTGATAAACCTGCAGAACCTAATCCAATATGGGATGGCAATAGACCAGATTCTGGGACCTCTAAATCTCCATGGCGAATCTATAATATTGGAAATAATAAGCCTGTTGAATTAATGGATTATATTTCTTCTCTTGAAGAGTCTCTAGGTAAGGAGGCTGAAAAAGTCCTTCTCCCTCTCCAGGATGGAGATGTCCCTGATACTTATGCTAATGTAGACGACCTAGTAAATGATTTTAGTTATAAGCCTGAAATGTCCGTTAGTGAAGGTGTTAAAAATTTTGTTCAATGGTATAGAAGTTTTTATAAGGCCTGAATAATTTTTTCAGCACATTCTTTTATTGAGTCAACCACAAATAGTGCTTTAGTATTTTTTTCATCTATCGCATGACCACTTCTGACCAAGATAGTTTTATTAATACCTGCTGAATGACCAGCCTGAATGTCTGACTCTTTATCTCCAATCATCCAGGACTCACTTAAGTTAATACTATGTTTTTTTTTGGCTTCATAAATCATGCCTGGATTAGGTTTTCTGCACTTGCAAGAATCATTTGGACCATGAGGACAGTAGAAAGTATCTAAAATTTTAATATGCTGATCTTTAAACTTTTTGATCATCCATGCATTTAAATTATGGTACTCATTTTCAGTATATATTCCACGAGCAATTCCTGACTGATTGGTTACAATAATGATTTCAAACCCCTTATTTTGAATTAACTTTAAGGATTCAAAAACATAATCGATAAATTTGAAATCATCAGCTTTATGCAAATAACCTACTTCAATATTTATTACACCATCTCTATCAATAAAGACTACTTTTTTTCTCATCTCGTAAAGGATTACAATAATTTTTAAGGTAGTATATGCTCTTTTCTAAAGAGCAATTATATGAAATTTTCGATTGTTGTTCCTATCTTCAATGAAGGTGAAATAATTAAGGAACTTGTTGAAGAAATATATCTCTCTCTTAATGAGTTGGATTTTGAAGTCTTGCTTATTGATGATGGAAGTAAAGATAACACTATAGAAATTGTTAGAAGTCTAAAGTCAAAATACAAATCTTTGAGACTTATAAGCCATGAAAAGAATATTGGCCAATCAGCTGCAATCAGAACTGGGGTTAAATTCTCGAAATTTCCTGTTATAGTAACTTTAGATGGTGATGGACAGAATGATCCTAAAGATATCCCTAAACTTATAAATATCTTTAGATCTGCTTTTAAAGAAAATAATGCTGTAGTAATTGCTGGTTATAGGAAAAAAAGAAAAGATAGCTTTATAAAAATATTCTCTTCAAGATTAGCAAATATTATTCGTTCAAAATTTTTGAATGATAAAACACCAGATACTGGTTGCGGACTCAAAGTTTTCTCTAGAGATGCTTTTTTAACTCTACCTTTTTTTAATCACTATCATAGATATATACCTGCTCTTTTTTTATCAATTAATGGAGACGTAATTTCTGTTGAAGTAAATCACAGACCAAGAGAGAAAGGAGTATCTAAATATGGCTTCAATAACAGACTATGGGTTGGAGTGATTGATCTAATAGGTGTTAAATGGCTAACTAAAAGATCAAAGCTTGCTAATACAAAGGAGTTACAATGAATGATATACCAACACACTGGTTAATAATTGGATTTATTGGCCAATTTTTGTTCTCTATGAGATTTTTGATTCAATGGATTTATAGTGAAAAACATAAAAAGAGTTTAATCCCTAAAGCTTTTTGGTACTTTAGCTTAGCTGGGGGTATTACGCTGTTTCTGTATGCCATTTTAAGAGAGGATCCAGTTTTTATTCTGGGTCAAGGAATGGGGCTAATAATATATTTAAGGAATCTTGTTTTTATAAGAAGAGAATCCCAAAAGGGTTAGATTAAGACTTACATTCGCCTATTGATAGTAAATAGGTCTTGTCACCAACAATAGTTTTAAGTATTAATAGGATCTTTTCAAAATCTGATTCATCCATGTCTTTATAGTTGTGATCATTATCTTCAAAATGAAGACATCTGACAACATTATTATTTCGGAAATTATAAATCCTATTATTTATCTCATCATTAAGAATAATATGATTCTTGGGATATTTGATTAGAAGGTGAGAAGCTAAAAAACTATCACTTGTTTTTATTGTATAAGATTCATCAATCTTAAATTTTAAATCAATCCTGTCAAGAGTTTTAAGAATCGGAGTGTTTATCCTTGATAACTTTCCAAAGTTTGGAGCATATTCAAATTGATAAATCCTTAGAAATAGAATTATCAAAGTTAACAGAACTAGAGTTGTATAAAAAATTTTAGAGTATTTTGAAACTTGTTCTTTGTTTTTGAAAATCTTCAAAAACATCAGAAATGGAAATAGCATCATTGCTGGATGCAACCATCGCACCTTAATTTCGGGAATAGGTATAAATATGTATATAACAATTGGGAACAATAGAATTAAATAATAAAAATTATTCAGAAAAAGGTGACTAGATTGAGCTTCTTTAAGAGAGAAAAAAAGATTTTTTAATAAGGATGGCATCAAAAAAACTAATGGAGAAACAAACGCTATACTTGAAAGATAGAAATTAAGAAAAGATAAATTATTTGAATCCGATTTTCCATTAGGGATAAGGTTAATTCGATTATTGATAAGTTCAAATATTTCAGTTTGGTTATTAAAAATCCATAGAAAATGAGGGGTGCTTATAATAAAAGCAAGGAAAATTGTGTAAATAAATTTTTTGTTAATAAATTTTTTCTTAAGTTTCTGCGTTGCAAAGATGCTTAAAAAAACTATAAACATGAAAATAAAAAAACTATATTTGGATAAAATTCCAATACCAAGACTTAGGCCTAGATAAATATAATTTTTAGTATTATCTTCTTTAAGGATTTTTAGTATCCAGAATAAGGACATCATTAATGCACAGCCCAACAAAATAGTATGAGTAAATCCCTGATGCATGTGCCAAGCAAAAGAAGGCATCAATAAAAAAGAGAACCCTGCGAAATATTGTATATCTGTATCTTTATAAAGTGCGTCAGCTATTTTGAATATAAAGATAAACGTAATCATAATAAGTAAATATTTCAATAATGAAATTGAGAATATACTCACTCCAAAGATTTGGAAGATCCCCCATGCCAGCCAACTATATAATGGCGGTTGAGGAAATCTCATTAGATACCCTAATTGAAGATCTTGTCCAAGCCTTATTTGTTCTGCATCATCAACTTGAAGCGATCCTTCAAAGAAAATTCTTATAAAAAAATGGCAAATTAAGTATATTGCAATTAGGGTATAGAACCTATAAGAATCAGAGAGATAAAAGATTTTATTTTTTAATGTAAACATTTGTCTTGATATTATATATTTCTAATTTAACAATTTAATATAATGAAAAATCAATACCATGATATAAGGCTTAATGAAGATTCTATTTGAATTACCAACTTGGATTGGAGATACTGTAATGACAACTCCAGCCATAGAAAATTTTTTATCTCAATTTGATAATGCGATGGTCACTTTTATCGGACCTAATATTTCAATCGATATTTTTCGCAATCATCCAAAAAAAGATAGGTTAATTTCTCTTAATAAGAGCTACCTAGATATTTATAGAATTTCAAGAAGAATTGGAGAATTTAATTACTTTATTTCTTTTAGAAGTTCATACAGGACTGTATTCTTAAAAAAAATGGTAAAAGCAAAAAATAAATTCCAATATTCAAAGAATTCCTACAAGATTGGGCATCAGGTTGAAAGATACAATAACTTTATCAGGGATGTATTAAATATAGATAAGTCTCCAGGAAATCTTAAGATTTACAATACACCAGATCCCAAGATCAAGAGAAAATCACTAATAGGCCTCAATCCTGGGGCATCATACGGAAGTGCTAAAAGATGGTATCCCAAGGAATTTGCTAAAGTTGCCACAAAATTATCTAAAGATTTCGACATTGTTATCTTGGGAAGTAATAATGAAATTCAAATTTCAGCTGACATTGAGAAAAACTTAAAAAAAGCCAAGGTTAAAAATTTTTCAAATTTTGCTGGCCAAACCTCTATACCTCAGTTGATTGATATTATCTCCAAATTAGATATTTTTGTAACTGGCGATAGTGGGCCAATGCATATAGCAGCGGCATTTCAGATACCTACAGTTGCTATATTTGGTCCTACGGATTTTCTAACCACATGCCAATGGAAAAACAAATTTAGTACAAATGTCTTTAAAAAATTAGACTGCCAGCCCTGCATGAAAAGAGAATGTCCATTAATACATCATAATTGCATGAAAATGATAAGAGCTGAAGATGTTATTATTGAAATAGAAAAGCTGAATGAAAGTAGGATTTCAAAATAAAATTATTCACGTATTTTATTGATTATTTCGGATGTGCTAATACCTTTAATAAAATCAACCGTTCTTACATTCTCTGAAAACTCGGAACCCACTATATCTTTTCCTGCATAATCTCCGCCTTTGACCAGAAATTTTGGCTTAATTGTCTTAATTAACTCATAAGGAGTTTCATCATTGAAGATAACTACATAGTCAACATATTTAATAGCTGAAAGCACAGAGGATCTATGAGATTCATTATTGATCGGCCTTGTATCTCCTTTTAGTTTTTTTACTGATGAGTCAGAATTTAGTCCAACTATTAAGATGTCACCTAGAGCTTTTGCAGATTTTAAATAAGTAACATGCCCAGAATGAATAATATCAAAACAGCCATTTGTGAATATTATATCTTTCGATTCCTTTTTTAAATTATCCACTATAACTTTTATCTCCTCAAAACTATAAAAATCTTTTTTGTTGTAGAAATATTTAATTTCTTGAAGAGATACCACTGATGAGCCAATTTTGGATACCACAACTCCAGCAGCTAAGTTTGCAAATTGAACAGAAGCTTGCATATCAAAATTAGAAGCTAGAGCAAATCCTAAGGCGGCAATAACAGTGTCACCTGCACCAGTAACGTCAAAAACCTCTTTTGCTTTAGTAGGAAATAGTTTAAATGATTTATCATAAACGCCAATACCCTCATTACTAAGAGTGATTAGACCATAACTGAGATTTAATTGATCTTTTAAATTCTTAGAGCATTTTTCAACATCTTCTAATGAATTTAGTTTATTACCCCACCATCCAGATGCCTCACTTCTGTTAGGTGTTAATAGGAATGACCCACTATATTTTTCAAAATCTAAACCTTTTGGATCAACTAAGACTTTCTTATTAAATTTACTTGCAATTTTAATAATTGATTGGGTTAAGTTCTTTCCAAGAACCCCTTTGCCATAATCTGACAAGATTAATAAGTCATATTCTAAAATTTTATCCTCGAGAGCTCTAATTATCTTGTTCGATGAATTTTTTGAAATGACATCAATTGATTCGCTATCGAATCTGATAACTTGTTGATTGCCCGATATAATTCTAGTTTTTTTGCTACTTTTTCTTGAATCTTCTTCGATAAGTAAATCTGTATTAATGTGTTTTTCTAATAAAAGTTTTTTTAGTTTTTTTGCTACTTCACATGTCCCTATTACACTAATTAGAGATACTCTAGAGCCAAATTCAACAAGGTTATTTACAACATTACCAGCGCCACCCAATTTGAACTCTTCACTAGTTATATTTACAATCTGAACTGGAGCTTCAGGAGAAATTCTCTCAGAATCACCGGTTAGGTATTGATCAATGATTAGATCACCTATAACTAAAATATGGGGTTTTCTCCCATCATTTTCAAAGATCATAGAGGCTGAGAATTGTGTTTAGATTTAATATATGGAATATATTTTTCAATACCCTCATCCAAAGAAAATTGAGGATGGAAATCTAGATATTTTTCAGACAAAGAAATGTCTGCTTGAGTGTGATTTTGATATCCAGAGTAAGGGTTATTAATAAACTCAATATCTAAATTAGTTTTTAGCTTGTCCTGAAGGATCTCAACTATATCAGTAAAGCTCCTTGGAATTCCTGTTCCAACGTTGTATATCCCACTTTTATTTGCCACAGCTGCCTTTATATTAGATTGAGTAACATCATCAATATAGACAAAATCTCTTTTTATATTTTCTGAGTTAAAAAACAGTTTGGGTTTGTTTCCTGATAAGAGTTGATGTCCAATTTGAATAATCATAGAAGAAGTTTTATTCTTATAAAATTCACCATCCCCATAAACATTAAAGAACCTCAACCCTACTATAGTCATATTTGGATGTTTTTTTGAGAACTGAATCGCCATCTGATCCATAATATATTTACTGTAACCATATGGATTTTCTGGATTCTCTATGCCAATCATTTGAGGCGAGGGAAGATTTCCATATGTTGCTGCTGAGCTAGCATAAATCAAGGGGGCAGAATTCTGTAATCCCAGTTTTAAGAAGAAATCAAAAGAGTTGATGTTGGTTCTAAAAACTGATTCTTGATCGTAGACTCTTGTATCTGAAATTGCTGCATGATGAAAGATATAATCAAATTTATAAGATTCAAGTTGCTCCAGGTCTTCTTTATTATCAATGTTGCCGCAGATAATTTCTCCCTTGAAGCCTATAAGATTTTTATAATGACCAAAGCTTTTTAGGTTTCCATTAGTAAATTTTTCATCATTTCTAAAACAATCAAAAATAACAATCCTTGAAGATGGAAATTGTTTTTGGAAATAAAAGGCAAGATTACTTCCAATGAATCCTGCTCCTCCAGTTATTAAAACGGTTTTATTATTAAAATCAGTATCGCTATAAATCATATCTAAATATTTTATTTAGTTAGAATGTGAAATGCATATTTCTTATATAGACTGTAATTTTATTTCACAAAGTATAATATGAAGCACTTATATTTTAATTACCATAATGAAATACGAAAAAAATTTTTATCAGATTAAATCTAATAATTTAATTTATGAAAGAATTGTAGAAGAGCAGAAAAGTCAAGGATATTTTAATCTTCCAGATAGTGACATTGATAGAATTCAGGATTTTGCTAGAAAAATTAAGCAAAAAAATATTTTTTTACTTGCCATTGGTGGATCAGCTCTAGGTGCCAAAGCTATTTACAATTTTATTTCATCGGTTAAAACTCTTGAGAAAGATTTACTCTTCCTGGATACTATCGATCCTCAGAAGATATTGAAATCCATTGCCTCAGTTGATTTAAATGATAGTTTTTACATATTAGTCTCTAAATCTGGTAAGACAATTGAACCACTGAGTATCTATGAATATATTTCATCTGTAGCAAAT
>Ga0181566_10005064_pt1 | contig 10644 bp, 9 predicted proteins | sample 101ome_15_FD_133762 | JGI IMG/M metagenome (GOLD analysis project Ga0181566, IMG submission 133762) | Coastal salt marsh microbial communities from the Groves Creek Marsh, Skidaway Island, Georgia - 101402AT metaG (megahit assembly) | ecosystem: Environmental > Aquatic > Marine > Intertidal zone... | reverse complement strand
GGTTGGGGGCCATGTCAAAGGCGACGTCCCCCAATTGGTTACGGAAGCCTCTGCTAAAACCGGTGTAGCGATTGAGATTACTCCGGCTATTGGGGAAACCGAGTCTCTCGTTCAATCGATCGCCGATGTGTCCTTGCACCTCGTAACAGAGCTAACTGAATAAAAAATTTTCTAATCTTATTGCGAATCATTCTCATTATCGTTTATGATTTATATATGTATCGCTGGGTAAACGATTAATTTTTTATAAATATATGAAAGTAATAAGATTTTTTTTATTTATTTGTTTATTCGCTAGTATTTCCTCACCTATTCAGGCTAATTCGGACGAAGTATTGCAGCAAAGAATTAACAAACTAGAGGCTGAGTTACAGGAGCTCAAAGAACTGATGCGAGCTCAAATCGAACTTCAAAAGACTCAAGAGCAGCAGATTTCCGAAAATCAAGAACGTATTCGAGAAACCAGCGCAGAGACAACAAAATATTCGTTACTAGCGGATACGACATTCGGCGGATACGGGGAGATCATCTACAACAATTATGACGATGATGCGACTCGGGATGAGTTTGACATGCAGCGTTTCATTATTTTTATGGGGCACAGGTTCAGCGATCGCACGCGCATGTACTCAGAAATCGAATTTGAGCACGCGCAGACCAAAGGTGGAACCTCTGGAGGGGAAGTTGCACTCGAGCAGGCGTACATTGCCCACCAAATTACACCTGGGGTTGATATAAACGCGGGCCTGATGATCATTCCGATCGGAATGACAAACGAATACCATGAACCACCGGTGTTCTACGGAAATGAACGTAATGAGGTAGAGCAGAGAATTATTCCAACGACTTGGAGAGAACTGGGACTGTCCGTAAGAGGAAAGACAATCGGCGGATTGGAATATACCTTCGGTCTGACTACAACTCCTGACGCAAGTAAATATTCGAGCACAAATGGAGCGAGTTACGGTTTTAAAGATATGCGAACAGTCGGACAAAAAGCAGCCGCGAACGATATCGGATATTTAGCTGGCTTGAACTATCGCGGAATTCTTGGATTGGAAGTTGGGGCTACGGTGTGGAGTGGTAATACGTCTCAGAAAGGGAAGGGATACACTGCGTACTCAGCGCTTTCAACTGTCGATGCAACGTTAACGATATGGGACGCCCACCTGAAATACTCGAACCGCGGTCTTGATGTGAAGGCTTTATATGCTGCTGGCACTTTATCCGACACTGCGAGTATAAATTCCGCACTTGGTATCTCTGGTAATAAGGCTGCGCCAGAGTCGTTCTATGGATACTACGGTGAGGTTGGCTATCATGTGTACAAAGAGGGCGATCTTGATGTAGCTCCATTTTTTAGATATGCCCGCTACAACACGCAAGAAAGCGTGGCATCTGGTTACACAATCGATCCCAATAACAACGAAACGGTCTATACGTTTGGTGTGAATTTTTACGTCCATCCGCAAGTCGTATTTAAATTTGACATTCAAGATTTCCAAACCGCAGATGCGAAGGATCGTTACAACCTTGGTGTAGGATGGATGTTCTAACTTGCGCCTGAAATTTTGCACTCCCCCTTCATGTGCAATAAGTAGGAACGGCGTCCGAGGACGCCGTTTTTTTTACTCGATACAAATTGTCGCGACCGCGTACGGTTTCAGACGAATTTTGTTTCCAAGATCTTTTATTTGTTTTTGGAACTGTAAGGGGTTTTGTGTGGCGCGGATGAAACTGCTTTCATCAAGAATATTTCCCCGAAGGCTACGCTTAGCATTTTGGATCGTGACGCTTTGCGGTTCACTCGTTAGATTACCGACCCAGAGTGTGATTCCGCCATTTTTGTCTTGAAGCGCAAAAGAGAAAACAGATTTCTCGTTTGAGTTTTCAATATCAACTATTCGTTTTCCAGTGGAGTTCATCAACGCCGTTGCAACGTGATAGGCGGGGTATACCGACGGACCTTTTAACGCATTGAAATATGGTTGCATACCTTCAAACTTTCGGTGGATAACCCCTAATGGACCAGTTGTCGAACCAATAGTCACCGCCTCCACATTCGTTTTAGCGAGTGTGCCGATGTATCCGAGTAACCACGAGGCGCCAAACAATCCACGCGTCCTCGGGTCTGCTTTCACCAGACAAATTCGCTCGTTCTTAGGATTTGGTGTGAAAGTGGCGCCATGCGGATTATCACGACACCCAATTGCGCTCGGGCCAACACGGTGCGGTGATTTTCCTAAAAATGTTTTTCCGGTCTTAATCTGGAAGGGCAATGCTTCTAAGGTTTCCATCACGGATCGGTCATCTGCAGCATGTACAATCGGGCATGTAGCATTCATCGCAAAATCAAGATGTCCTTTTGGTGGTCTCTTGCGGTTAAGTTCGGTGAAGAAAGAGAACATGCCGCCCCCGAGCTTAATGTTTGGAAATGCTGCGCGCGTAGCTCGGTATAGAGCAGGTAGAGGTGGCGCTGGAGGCCTCTTGCCTCCCGGTAGGACAGATTTGAGATCTCCAACTGGGCAAACTGCGACCGCATCTAGTGATAAACCAGCGCGCTTCACTAAGCGTGCTACTCCAAGCAGTTCACCTTTGAAACCTTTAATACTTTTTACTACGATTTCCAGAACAATCTTGGCATTTGTCGCATCCGCTATCGTTTTATAGCCAATCAATTCTTTTAAACCGTGTTTTTTCCGTGGGTCAAAGTGGCATTGCAGAATCTTTGGGTTTGCATTGGATACAAGATTAAGGTTTTTTATCGAAGTGGAAATTTCCTCTGCGGGCACTCCAAATCCGACTGGAATCATCTTTTTACCCGTAACTTTTTTCAGTTTTATCGTAATGTCTTTTTTCTGTGCGTTGCTACTCTTGCCTTTAGCTTTTCCGGATAGGGTGACAGTAATCGCCTGTTCGACGGGCTTCCCAGCGGGAAGTGTGTAAGGCCATGGAAGAGCTAGTGGACGAACATACGTTTTAAATGACGCGTCGGTCCAGTTCCTGTGGTCTTCGGTCTCGTAAGTGTCACCCTCAAAGTTAACCGTTGCCACCAAACCAGGTAAAACCTCGTGAGTGAGTGACCGGATCTTTAAGAATGGCTGAATTGGGTTCACTTCGGCAGGAAACTTCGACCATTCACTTTTTCCTGATACATGTTTTGCGAGCGCGGGGCGACCTGCTATCCCGGAAAGTGGATGTAAAACAACGAATCCAGTTCGAGCTGTTAGGAATTTCGTTTTTGGTAATGCGACTCCGGTAAATCGGAGGTTTCCGTCTGCGGTACCGTCAATCGTTGCATCATAAGAAATCTCTTGCCCAGGCCTACTGCATATCGCTTTAAAACGGATAGAGAACCCATCCCGTCTCTCATCAATCTTGAGATTTTTGATGTTCGGAATATAGGTCCCCCAGTTCTCATCCCTGACTAAAAAACCAATTGCGCGCAACACTTCCACACCATGAATTTTTAAATAGCGAAGTTGACCATTATCAAATTCAACTTCAAGTGGTCCAGTTTTAAGGATCCGGCCGACCACGTCGCGTTGAGTAGTCCCACACAACATTACGTCTTTTGATATGTTTGCTGACTTCATGATTTGCTCCTCTCCGTGCAGCTAGTTTTTATTTTAATTGCCCAGATTAAATTGTCATTTCTGTTATCGGGTCGATATAGATAACTCTACTCATGTCTACGCTGAGTTCGATCGTCGTGTTATGCCCTAACAGATCTTGTGGCCTTAACTCAGCCACAGCAGAGTTCTGACCGAGCCTGAACGTGACATAGGATCTGGACCCAGTGGGTTGAACGAGTTCTATGTTTACTGAAAGTTTTGAATGCTGCTGATGATTAGCAATATCCGCCCGGCTAAAGTGCTCAGGCCGGATCCCAACAATGATTTGCTTGTTCGCATACGAAGTTAATTTATTTTTTAGTTGCTCGGGGATATCTAGCGAGTGGTTCGAATTATTAATCGTGACTTTATTCTCAGTAACCATGCCATCAATAAAGTTCATTGACGGCGACCCCAGAAATCCTGCTACATATTTGGTTGCAGGACGCTCGTACAAGTCAAGCGGGCTTCCTTGCTGTTCAATTTTTCCATCTCGCAGGAGAACAATGCGGTCCGCCATTGTCATTGCTTCGATTTGATCATGCGTCACGTAGATCATGGTTTTTCCAAGCTCTCGGTGAAGACGTTTAATTTCACCCCGCATCTCGTCTCTCAATTGCGCATCTAGATTCGATAGTGGCTCATCGAATAAATAAATTCTCGCTTGCCGAACGATCGCCCTGCCGATTGCGACCCTTTGTAGTTGCCCTCCCGAGAGTTGCCTCGGGTAGCGCTCAAGTAAATGATCGATCGATAGCATGCGAGACGCCTCAGCTACTTTTGCTTCAATTTCTGCGTTTGGTGTTTTACGCGCCCTAAGTCCAAAAGCAATATTGTCAAACACTGTCATATAAGGGTACAGCGCATAATTCTGGAAAACCATCGCGATATCACGATCCTTCGGCGCAACGTCGTTTACGACTTCGCCATCAATTTCTATCGAGCCCTCATCAATTTCTTCAAGCCCCGCGATGGTTCTCAGTAACGTGCTCTTGCCGCAACCAGATTGACCAACAAGAACCGTAAACTCGCCCTTTGGGATTTCCAAGTCAACGCCTTTTACCGCGTGCATCGACCCATAATATTTGTGAAGAGAATTTATTTTTAGATCTGCCATACGTGTTCGCCTACATTCCCAGAAATGATTAAGGTTCGGTTTATCCCTTCACTGCCCCAAGAGAAATTCCTCGCACCAGATACTTTTGCATGAACGCAACAATAAAAAATATCGGTAACGTGCCGAGTACGGACATTGCCGATATTTTCCCCCAAAAATTAGATTGACCGCCAAAGTAATGCGTAACCTGAACGGTGTAAGTTGCTACATCTGTTCGCGTTAGGACGAGTGCGAAAATGAAATCGTTCCATGCGAACACGAAGGTGAAGATTGCGGTCGCAAAAAGCCCTGCTCGGCACATCGGAAAGACCACCTTCCAGACAACTTGCCATCGCGTGTAACCATCTACTAACGCTGCTTGTTCAAGGGAAATTGGAATGTCCATAATGTACCCACGCATCATCCAAATGACGTAAGGTAGATTAAATGCCGTGTAAAGCAAGATCAATCCAAAATAAGTATCGACCATTCCAAACCAAACATAGAGAAGAAACACAGGGAATACGATTGCGATGGGCGGAATCATTCGCTGAGATATGATCCAGTTTGCCAAATGTTCTCCACCCGTTTTAAATCGCGCCAGACTATAGGCACAAATTGTCCCAAGAATCATTGCAAAAATAGTACTGACTCCAGCGACAATCAAACTATTTCCAACCGTCGCTGCATCACCATCTTCGAAAAGAACACGATAGTTGCTTAGCTGTAGGGTCTCCGGCCACCATACTGGGGGGTAAGCATAAATTTCATTGGCGGTCTTGAAAGAAATCATAAAGAGCCAATAAATCGGAAATAAGAATAGGATCGTTAAGGCAATTACCGCGACGTAACGAAATGCGAGTTTGATTTTTTTTCGATGGCTCGTTTTCATCTTGCGATCTCTACTTTCTTAAGTGCCCCGATCACTAGCACTGACAGCAATATGATGATTAGCAGGGCCACTGCCCCGGTGTAGCTGGTCTCGAATTGTTGAAAACCTTTCACGTATGTGAATATGGATATTGTCTCTGTCATCGTTCCGGGCCCTCCTCTCGTGAGCGCCCAAACAATATCGAATAGTCGGAAGAGATCTAAGCCACGGATGAGAATCGCCACTGCCATAACTGGCCAAATCGCCGGCAGCACAATTTTAAAAAACGTTGTCCAGTAACCGGCGCCATCGATTGACGCCGCTTCTAACTGAGATTTATCAACCGCTGATAGTGCAGCGAGCAGCAGTAGAAACATAAAGGGTGTCCATTGCCAAATTTCTGCGGCCAATATTGACGGATAGACGAGATTGGGGTTAATTGTCCAGAGAAGTGTCACCTCCTCACCAGTAAACCAACCCAAGATTTGATTGATGGGGCCAAAGCGGGTATCGAGTAGTAACGACCAGGTTGCCCCTGAAACGACCGGAGCTACCACCACCGGAAGAACTAATAACGCAACGAAAATCTGCCGACCTGGTAACTTATCGATGAACAGTTGTGCCATCAGCAGGCCAAGTAGCAGTTCAATCGGTAGCGCGATGCACGTGAAGATAATCGTGTGCAGAAGTGCTTCCCAAAGTCGGGTATCAGTCCCAAGGGCGATATAGTTTTGCAGCCCATGGAAGCTCGTATCATTTTCCATCATGGTGATACCTTGGAAACTCACCAAGAGGGTGTAAATGAGTGGGAAAATTCCGATTAATAGAAGGATAAAAATTGAGGGCGCAATCAGTTGATACTTAAATCCACGATCGCCCAATATCAGCTGGGATAGAGGTCGTTTGTTTTTCATACGGCTATCTCACTTGAATCCCAATGTGTTGCTAAAAGTTGTGAAGCTCTGGTTTTCGATTCTAAAAAAACTTAGGGGCCCTACCAGAGGACCCCTAAGGTCATAAGTGAAACTAATTTACGAAAAATTAGTTTGGATAAGCGCCAGATTTCGCGGCCCAGCTCTCGTAAACAGCTTTCTGTTTATCAGTGCCAACGCTCGCGGTGATCTTATCCCACTCAGCTGCTACATCATCAAGGATTTTCTGAGGATTATCCCCTGCCCAGAGACGGCTAATACCCTGACGAAGAGCCTCTTCGTACTTGTCTGTCTGGATGAGAGACAAATCGAGTAAGCCGGTTTGCGCGGCATCCCCTAAAGCAGCTAAGTAATCTTTCGCATCAGGCCAAAGTGCTTTGTAGCCCTCGTTCTCAAAGTGAGAATTTCTGAAAGGATCTCTCAGAGCGTAAGGAAGTTGTACACGTTGGTTACTGATCTCTTCACTATTTAGCCATTGGATAAATAGATATGCGGCTTCCTTGTTTTTTGATCCGGAAGCAACTGATAGAGCAAATCCGGCCGCTAGCTCAGGATGTCCCCCAGGTGGAAGTGCATAACCGATTTTTCCAGCGATCTGAGTTTTTGGAACCCAATTCAAAGCCTCTTCATTCTCAAGGTATCCAGCTGCAAATCTTCCGTAAGGTGGCCAAGAGATGGTCATCGCAGATTTTCCTTGAACAAACTCAGCCAAGTTCTCCACGAAACCAAATTTCTCTACACCTTTGGCCATAAATTTGTTTTCTGTCAGCCAATCGTTGAAGACTTTCACGCCAGCTGCGCTATTTACAGTCGCTTTCATGTCTCCATCAAAGAACTTTCCGCCTTCATTTCTGAAGCGTTCCTGGAACATGAAGTTTCCATATCCTGGCTCACGGAACATGGAGGCTCCAAACGTTCCCTCTTTCTTAAGCGCACCAGTTAAGAATTGCCCGACCGAGATGAAGTCCTCCCAGGTCGTCGGGACCACTAAATCTTTTCCAGTTTTGCTCTTGTAAGCATCTTGGAGATCTTGACGAGCAAAAATATCTTTGCGGTAGTACATCAAGAACACATCGCCGTCATCTGGGAACCCGTAAATTTTTCCATTTACGGTCATCTGATTGTCACGATAGGTAGCTGCGATGTTCTGTAGCTCACCGCGGTAGCCGTACTTGTCGACGAGGCCATCAAGCTCTTCCAAGGCGCCCATCTGAACGAGGTCAGGCATCCATGCAGGAATTACGTTAAGTGCATCGTAGGCACCGGAGCCTGCGCGATAATCTTGTGCGATTTTCGTAAACATTTCGGAAGTTGGCACTTCTACGACTTCAACCTTACATCCGGTAGCCTCAGTCCATTTTGGACCGGAGAACTTGATCGGGTCGAGTGACTGAAGTCCAGCCTCCCAAACGATCGTGATTGTCTTGCCATCAGCGCACAATGGTTTCGCTGCCTCTACTGCAACCTCAGCTGAACTCTTGCCCGACGTATCGTACGATCCGCTAACCCCTTGGTCGTCGCCTTTTCCGCAACCGGAGAGGCCCACCACAAGAGCTCCCGCTGCGACTAATGCTACGGCTGTTTTGGTATCCCAGCCACTTAATGTAGTTCCTGCCATAATCTCCTCCTTGATTTGGTACGCTATTCCCACGGGAACAAGGGCGTTCCAATTTTTTCTGTAGTATTCCCGCCTTTTTGGTTTTGAACATATTGGGCGAGTCAACTAAGCATTCTGTTCTTCAGGGCAAAAAAGTCAAGACCTTTGGACTTATTTGAAGGGTGAAATTATCGTATGAAGAAACTTAATCTAAGAGCTGCGGCGAAACTGCTGGTAGACCAGCGATCAGGACTCAACCCGATCAAAAAATTGCCCGGTGCTATGCAACCAAGAAATGAAGTTGAGGGATACGCACTTCAACGTGGGGTTGGTGAATTATTGAGTTTTTATTTGGGGCCGCTTGCAGGTTACAAGATAGGGTGCACTACCCCAGTCATGCAAAAATTTCTTGAGATCCCGAATCCCTGTGCTGGCGAAGTATTTCGTTCTACTGTGGTCAAAAACGTGGCGGTAGTTCCGCGAACGGGATTCGTGAAGGTGGGGATCGAGTGTGAGATCGCTGTTGTTCTGGCGTGTGATCTATCTGATCCGGATTTAGTTGGTGATGCAGAATGGCTCTCTCGAGCAGTTGGTGGGGTCATGGCGTCCATGGAGATAGTGGATGACCGATACGAAGATTACCGAACGATCGGAGTGCCAACGCTTATTGCAGATAATTTTTTTGACTGTGGGTGTGTGCTTGGGGCGCCATTGCAAAAGTGGAGCAACCTAGATCTCAGAAGCTTACGAGGCACTACAAAAATTAATGGGAGGTTAGTGGGAGAGGGTCAAGGGGATCTCATCATGGGCGACCCATTAAATGCACTCACTTGGCTTGCCAAATCGCTCTTATCGCGTGGGCAATATATTAGAAAAGGACAGTTCGTTACCCTCGGAAGTGTCGTGGAAACGAAGTGGCTAAATGCTGGTGATGTTGCCGAGGTGGAAATCGAGAGATTGGGTTCCGTAGGGTTGAGGGTTATGTAAAAAAATGGCTGAGCTACACGCTCAGCCATCCATCCATTTGTAAAACTTAATTAGTAAATCACAATCGGGTTTCCTGGCGATCCTGTTCCACCAATGATTCTTAGTGGAGACCAGATGAACGCGCCCTCATACACTTTGGCATCTACGAGAGACTTTGTATCTACGTTCTCAAGATTCCAAATTCCAAGCTGAGTCTGTAACTCGGTATGACAAGGTACAGCCCAGCCTTCAACCTCGTTTCCTGGCTGAGCGTCATTAGCCGAAGTATCTCCCATGGTTAGAGCGATATTCCTCTCACCCATGTACTTACAAGCGCTGTAACCAAATCCAGGCTCACCCTGCGCAAACTTTGCACGAGCTGCAGCTCTCTCGTCTGAAGACATAGACTTGTAACGATCATTGCTCCAGGTGTTACCTTGTCCGGTGTGAACTGCTACGCAGTCGCCAGACTGGATTGCACCTAAGCCTTGCATTTTTAGGATTCCCTCAATGTCATCGGCTGTAACGATTCCGCCGACATCAGCAGATGTTTTTGGAATAGGGAGCATTTCCTCGCTAGCAGAAATTTGCCCGATCTTCTTTTTGTAGGCTACTGCATCAAGTACAACGAGGCGGCAAACGAATCCCAGTTCGCCAATATGTTCGACGCCAGCGTCACCCATACCGACTACTCGTCCTCCAGCCCCACGCTCGTATCCGTTCTCAGGATTCATAGGGTTGAAGCCGTTGTACATGTATAGACCCTTCGACGTATTTACACCAATGTGTCCAGGCCCATCGAACTGAGTTTGAATTTGTCCGATCTCGGTCGTTACGAGCTCGTCATGGTATATCAGCGCGTTTGCTCCGAATGGTCCGCCAGTAGGCGTTCCAGGAATGGTCATGTTCCAACCTCTTGGTCCGAACGCCGGTGCCTCTCTGTGGTAGTACTTACCAACACTGATAGCCTTAAACTGCTTGATAGTTGCCAAAGCGCGCTTAATGTTGGCAGAGTTTTTCATGTGATTGGCGCTACCTGCCTTATCACCTGCGCCCCAATACTTTGATGGTGCCCACTTATTGTTTATTGGGTCATCATTTATCGGACCAGAAAGTGGATCCGTCGCTCCTCCAAAAGCAGATACGGCGCCGAAGCTTAATGCTACTGCAGCGGCGACTGCTCCAAACTTCTTAAACATAATCTCCTCCTCCAAAACATGTTGATGGTTCGATCTGCTTTATTCGTACGATTGTTGTTTTTGCAGATTGGTATAAAGTCTCATATGTAAGGATGGTAAGCAATAGGCTTGAGCGAGTTTCAGAGAGCGGGGTGGGCATTGATTTCGACAGAGCAGTTGTCAAAATACAAGGAAGACGGGTTTGTTGTCGTTAAGTCAGTCGTTGATGAGTTAATGCTGCGACGCATAAATAATGTCGTGGATAATCTAATAGCTCAAAGCGCGGACATCAAAGATCATAATGAAATATATGATTTAGAGCCAAACCATACACCGGAACAGCCCCGCGTGCGGCGCATCAAGACTCCGCATAAGTGGGACTCGATTTTT
>Ga0181566_10005053_pt1 | contig 10650 bp, 7 predicted proteins | sample 101ome_15_FD_133762 | JGI IMG/M metagenome (GOLD analysis project Ga0181566, IMG submission 133762) | Coastal salt marsh microbial communities from the Groves Creek Marsh, Skidaway Island, Georgia - 101402AT metaG (megahit assembly) | ecosystem: Environmental > Aquatic > Marine > Intertidal zone... | reverse complement strand
CAGGAATAGGAGCATCAAAGTTTTCAATAAGATACCGTGCAACAAACGTTGAATCAGACCCATATTACGATCGATTAATTATTGACAATGCTGGTAATGTCGGTATTGGGACTACTAATCCTAGCAAAACGTTAGACGTTTCTGGTGATATTCAATTTTCAGGTTACCTCTACAAAAATGGAGCATTATTCAATCCAGGAAGTCAATGGACTACTACTGGTAGTAATATCTATTACAATACTGGCTATGTCGGTATTGGGACTACTAGTCCTGTGTGTCCGCTTGATGTAGATGCAGTAGCTACCTCGTTTAATTTAGGACAAACTCACTACAAATGGTATAACTTCCAACACAATGGTCCTCATGAAACAGAAGATTACTTCGGCTATAACCTATTGGACTTAAGTATCCGAGCACAAAACAATATTATGACTTATGCAAGTTTAGTTGTTGCTTCTGATGAGAGAATCAAAACAAATATCACTGATATTCAAGACGATAGTGCTTTGGAGACATTAAGAACAATACAACCTAAAACATATAACTATATTGATGTTGTTACCCGAACAAATAAAACTGTTTATGGTTTCATAGCACAACAAATTCGTGAAGTTTTGCCTCACGCGACCGGTATAACCAAATCCAGCATCCCTAATATCTTTGAATCTGCAAATGTATCACAATCTGACAATCGCGACTATAATATTATTACTTTGACTGATTTTGATACTGCTGATTTAGATGCCAGTTCTAATATTATTCAGGTCATTGGTACGAACAATGCTAAACATACTGTTACCATTAGTGAAGTCATTGACAACAAAACGATTCGTGTAGATACTGATTTATCTGAATGGATGGGTTATGTTGATGCCTCTAATGAAACTGTGATTCCTAATGAAGTTCAAACATACAGTCAAGTAATTTTGGATGCTTCCAATAATGTCGTTCTTGAGAATTACGATATTGAACCAATTGCCAGTATAGATGCCTCTGATAACGTAGTTGGCAAGATAGCTGATTTGACTGGTGACAATACCATTGACAGTTCTGGTAACTATGTAGATGCCTCCGGGAACACTATCGCTTCTATAAATGCTGACGGACATTATATTGATGCATCAGGTAACTACTTTGATGCAGACGGTAATTTCAAAGATGCTTCTGGTTCCTTGATTGGTACTTATAAGGCTGAATGGAAGAATGTCACTATCCACGGAACTAGTATTTTTGTATACGGTCAAGAAGTAGATGATTTCCATACAATGGATAAAAATGCCATTTTCACTGTAGCTACGGCTGCATTACAAGAAGTGGACCGTCAATTACAAGCGGAAAAGGCTAAGGTCGCTGCATTGGAATCTCAAATGGCGGATTTATTGGCTCGTGTGACTGCTTTAGAATCCGCTTAGATGGATTTAGTAATAATTACTTTTCATTTTCTCTCTATAAAAGTATTTATAGGTATATTTATATAGGAATAAATATGTCTCATTCTTGGTTAAGTACAGACGTATCCGCTAATCGATGTATTAATACTTATTTAAAAGGTTTTTTGGATATTAGTGGGGGTGATTTATATTTAAGACACGGTCAAATGGGTATTGGGACTACTAACCCGACTTATCCACTTGATGTTAGTGGAGGAATTTATTCCAATTCTACCGCTAGCATCGGAAATATTTCCATTGGATACATGGGGTACGGAAATTTTTGGACTGGATTAGCTAACACAGCTGCAATTAATAGTAGCGCAAATAATTATGCGATATTGCAACATAATGATGGTTCAACACTAATTAATGCTGCTTCAGGTAAAAATATTGGTTTTAGAATCGCAAACAACGATAAAATTACTGTAACCAGTACTGGTCGATTCGGTATTGGGACTACTGCCCCGACTTATCCACTTGAGGTCACAACATCTACATTTATATCTGCATTCACACATTCATTTTTATTACGCAATCCCTATAACAATGCTGTTGTTGTGAGTACAAATACTATCGCTAGGGATGTTTCCATTTATGCCACAAATAGTATTTGGACTAATGAAGTTCTTATGAGTTCCTCCGATGAAAGAATCAAAACAAATATACAAGAAATCTCAGATGATAATGCATTAAGTACATTAAGATTAATTCAACCTAAAACATATGAGTACAAAGAGCATATCGCACGCGGGAACCATACTACATATGGATTTATCGCACAACAAATCAAAGAAGTTATTCCACATGCTGTATCCTTACATTCTAAATCGATTCCAAATATTTATACCATTGCTGAAGTATCTGCTACAAACGAAATCTATAATGTCATTACATTTACTGATTTTGATACAGCAAACTTAGATGTTAGCTCAAATTCTATTGTAGTAATGGATATGGAAAATAAAGAACACGACGTTACCATTACCGATGTTATTGACAGTAATAGTATTCGTGTGGATACTGATTTATCGGAATGGATGGGAGACGTGGATGCTTCTGGTAATATCATCGACCAAGGTACCAAAATTTTTGTATACGGTCAAAAAGTAGATGATTTTCATACACTGCATAAAGATGCTATTTTTACTGTAGCAACTGCCGCATTACAAGAAGTAGACCGTCAATTACAGGCAGAAAAGTCCAAAACAGTTGCATTAGAAACCAAAGTAGCCACTATGGAATCTCAAATTACTGATTTATTAGCCCGTGTAACAGCTTTAGAATCTGCATAAAAAAAGGGGGGAATTGGGTTAGAACTATTTTCTTAAAATCATGATACATTTCTCTGTATCATGATGCGATTACTTGGATTTATTGCGATGTCGCACATTTGCATGGATTAGAGGTGCTTCGGTTCTTCGCGCAATCACAAGCGGTTTTGGAATTAGATGGGTCCTTTACATAAAGTGGTGCTGCAGGACATGGACGACGGGCTGAAAATGGTACTCTATGGGCTGGTGTACGATAAGGGCGACTAGATGCATTATCGCATAATAAAAATTCCGGGCAACCTGATACGACTTTTTCCATATCAAATACAGTTTGTTTTCCGGTTGGTTCCAATTGTTGGTAAGATATATTGCTATTTGTAATGCTATTTGCTAATTGATATCGTTTGAATTCACTATATTTACGAGAATCAATCACTGGTTGGAATTTCAATTGATCTTTCAATAAATGAGAATTGATTTTATGTTTTAAATAATCTCCTTGACTCATGCCTATATATTCAGTGTATATATTTCAATCGGTCATATATTTGTTGGTAGATTGTTGGTAGATTGTTGGTAGATTGTTGATAGATTGTTGGTAGATTGTCATAGCAGCTACTTGTCATTACATATAGTTACATATCCGTTGTATATACCATGGAGTTCCTATATAACTTAGATAGCCCATTGCGGAACCTACTGCGATTCCTACCGCCAATTGTGGGATACTATGTAATTTGAATCTCCATCGTTGGATACATGTCATAATTGTTAAGAATATCCCTACGATTAACCAAGCGATAGAACCTTGCATCCAATATAAATAAGACACACTAAATGATGATAATTCTGCGTGTCCCGAAGGCATTCCGAACTGCTCCTCATCTTGGTAATTTTCCCAGGAATAGAGGGTTTCTGAACCTTCTGGACGTGGTTGACGTATCCATTTTTTCAATACTTTGTTGATGATTATATTAATGATGAGTAATGCTATGAATATTTCTGTATTCGGCAAATTCATTGTACCAATACTTGCTAATATCACCGGACTCCAATATCCGAGATAATCTAGTGGTTGGATTGATATGGTTTTGGGGGATGTTGTAGGTATTGTAGGTATTGTAGATATTGTAGGTATTGTAGGTATTGTAGGTATTGTAGGTATTGTAGGTATTGTAGGTATTGTAGGTATTGTAGATATTGTATTTGTGTTTGGTATGAGATTCATATACTACCTTTTTATAATTTTATAGTGATTTATCGTAATTTGTTCCCTTATGTTGTTCCCTTATATTGTTCCCTTATGTTGTTCTCTTATGTTGTTCCCTTATATTGTTCTCTTATGTTGTTCCCTTAAACGTTGGATTGATATAACTGTTCCGCGATTAATGAGAAATTCCAATCAGAACCATTCAAGTTTATCACATCCCCGCGGTCGGTTAGTAACCGCACAGTCATTCTACTTATGTTCACTGGTCCAAAATAAATTCTTTCTTGACTTTGTAATGTACCTCCAAACTCTGTATATGTTTGTCCTGACTGTAATGAATTGGTTTTTATCGGGATTACTGCAAAAACATCTTTCGCAAATGGACCTACTCCACGTGCTGGATTACCATAAATTTTGGATTGTGCGATAGATGACGCCGCTGTTGCTTTGTTTCCCGTTAATCGGCTACCACCACTTGTTGCCTGGTCCAAATCATGGTTTTCTACCCCTGTGATTGGATTGCAAATGATTCGGTTTCGTGTTGCATAGGATGGCAATGGATTAACATCTTCATTTGGAATATTCGTTACTAAACCATCATTGAGACGGGATTGATTATAATCATCCAATACAATAAAAAGTTTATTATATAAATCCGTGGTTACAACACTATCTCCGACAATCACTAATTTATTGTATGTTGGCGATGCAGATGCTGATGCGGATAGCGATGGTGTGAATGTATAGTCAGTAATTGTCGTATCACTTAAATCATATATGGTTCTTTTATGAAATCCTAATAACCAACCTAAAGTTGCGTCGGGAGTGGTATTACGAACACTTGATACCCCTGCATAACATTTTACAAAAGCATCTTCGTCATAACATATTAACTTGAAATCTGTCGGGATGTATTTTCTATCGATGCTGATGGATATTTTCGCTTTTTGCGTGCTTGAGGAACTTGAAGCACTTGAAGCACTTGGAGAACCCGTCACTATTTCTATTTGCGAATCACTTGACAGTCCATTATTTGGAGTTGTATATGATTGCAGTTCCGTATTTATTGCATCTAAAAGTTCGGTACGGGTATATTTTGCGTTCGGAATGAAAAACAAATAGTCATTGTCTCCTGTGGAATCAACCACACCTTCTTCATGTGGCACTATTTTGAATGAATTATTTGTATCATCTATTATAATGTACTCAAATAATATGGAACTTGCCGATAATGTCACTGAAAACGGGGAAGATGTTAGTGGTATTCCTTGACCTCTTGCAGGTATATTAGCCACCAAATTATTATTAGGTAAGTTCAATTCTTTGACCCAGAAATTGTTGGTACCTGTATTAGCCGGATCTATAAACTGTACTTCATATTGATCTACTGGTATGGATTTATTTGTCACAAATGTTAATATTACATCCAAGTTGTCAGTGTCTCTTTCTGTGATCTCTAAGGTAGTTCCTTGTAGTGTATAGTCTCCATCGGAATCTTGAAATCTTTCAAACAATTGATTAAAAAATGGGGCTATATAACGATAATCATTAAATGTTATTAAATTATTCGAGTCAAATCCAGATACAGTGTATAATGTTGGTGGTGATGTTGGCGGTTCAGTTGTTGGATCCTCAAATGCTATTGGGAGAAAATTAGATATGTTTACAATATACGGTGGTTGATTTTGATTTCCTGAATTTGTATTTGTTATATCTTGACTTGGATAGACATACATTACGAAAGATGAATCAATGGAGTAATTTGAGTTCCTTGGGAAAATACTACTATAAGATGAATCTACACCCGCTATGCTATTCATATTTTGTTGTAACCCTAACCCCCCTTGCCCTTGTTCTTTGTATAAAAAGGATGTTTGAGATGATGGAGTTTGAGAAGCACTTGTTTGTAACAAAACGCTATAATTTTCATTTGTGAATTTCTTTTCTATTTTTAATTGCAATTCTAGTTTTGCATCGTTTGTTAAAATGAAGGCAGAATTTTCATTATCTACTTCGTCTTGTGGATGATCCTCTAATTTGCTTTGCATATGCGAGACTATTCCATTCAAGGTATATGTATTCGAATCCAATGTACCTATATAATCATTTGTTGGGTTAAAGCTAAAATCAGGATGGATGCAGCGTATTTCGTATCTTGGAATATTAGAATTAGGGACCACGATTTTTTCTACTTGTTGGTCGATTGGTTCCGTTTCCCCCTTTATCTCTCCTACGACATAAGATAGGTCATGAAAGTGGAAACAATCGCGCCAAATGGATGTAGTAGATGGAGATGTAGGTGTAGGAAATTCTACATGCATTTTGGATAAGGTCGTATTTGTGATTACTTCGCGATTAAATTGCAGTGTCAAATTGAAATATGCATATCCTGTGTTGGCTTTATTTGAGTCGGTGATATCAATGCGCTGGATGCTAGAACCTGTTAGAAAGCTTGATTCTAATAATTTTCCGTTTAGATGGTTTATCAAATCGGTTCGTGTATAGGTATTGGTTGTGTCTAGGTTCATGTTGAGGTTGTATGTGTTGATTACTGTAGTGTTATCCGATTGCATGTGTTTGATTGTGATTGTTTGGTCCTCATTTGTTACTGTAAACGGAGGATCTGGGTCTGAATCTGTTTGAGGAAGGGTTCTAGAGGATTGAATCGCATTGAAATAGTAGCGACTTTCGTTAAATCCTAAAAATCCCGGAATGGATTTATAACGTTCCCCCGGTGATGCTGGATTATTTACAGCTGTATCTATTGGAGAAGTCCAATAAGGGAATTCTAAGTAATATGCACTTTCAGTGAAAATCTTTTCATATTCAAATGTGAAGGTTGTCTTGGCGGACTCGCTGTTGTATGTAAATTTAGTGTTCCCAAATGACGCGTCGTTTATTGAATTCTTTATTGCCGTAAGACTTGTATTTACATTATTTATCAATTCGCTTGCGGTATAATTACCAGGCACTACTTGGATTTGATATGTATAATTATCATTATTGATACCCGGTGAATTCCCTTGTAATATTATAAAATTACTTCCAAAATTATTGTTGACGGTGTACCATGTATATGGAATCCCCACGGAATATAACTTTAATGATACTACATCTCGTAAAGGATCAGATAAGTTGAATGTGAATTCCCCTGATAATGTTTCATTACGATTTGGTCTATATTGGCTATCTATACTAATGATACGACGGATGGTTTGATTCAACAATGGATTTACAAGACCTTTTGCGAGGTCTAATTGTTTTGTTACTTGGATATTTGTACTATCACCTGTTATTTGGTTTGGTCTAGTTGGTCTTTCGCTCTCCGATTCCACAAACATTGGATTGGGATCAACCTCTATTTGACCTGTTGTTTCAGAATACTCGGTTTCATCAATGTTACTATCTCGTTCTACTTCTCCTGTCACCTCATTAAAAATATCTCCACTTGTTTCAATTTCCATCATATTTAGCGGTGATGATTGTGCTATACGATTATACCTAGTATCAAAAAATCTATCATAGACATCGTTAAAAAAATCATGTAATGTTTTTTCTGAAGTTCCATCACCATATCCATCGTATTTCTCGATTAGACTCACAATTCTTGATTCTAACTCCATATCTGTTGGATCATCTAATCCGAGTATTTCAATTAATTGTGCATCTGTATAATTATCAATATCGTATGATGCCATAAATATATACTATCTATTGATTTCTTTATTTTATTTCACTTGTTCTGTATTGTTTGTATTGTTTGTATTGTTTGTATTGTTTGTATTGTTTGTATTGTTTGTATTGTTTGTATCATTTCTTTTGGAAAATCGTTTTTGGAACATTGTTTTGATAAATTGGGAGACATCAAAATTCATCTTGTGTATTAAATCATATTGTAAGCTACATGGAAGTTGTGTTAATCCACGTCCTCGTTTCAAATGGTGATTTCCGTAAAAGCATTTCCTATCCAAGTATTGCAATAAGACGTTCTCTTCTACGCTCATCTCCTGGCGTCTTATATTGTAATTCCCGACATAGGTAAATCTATGATATGATTTATTAGTATCATAGACGGAAAATTTGTAATTATAATGATGGTTTCGTATCATACCGATTCCCATAATTTTATTTGTATCATTATTCATTTCCAACACGAATATTTTTGACTCTAACGGGATTTCTCTCGCTATTTGATACGGCGAACAGTATATACATTTCATATTATTATTATTTTTTTCTTTCTCGTGAATATATTCTCGGTTGATTTTACAATTACTATTATTGAAACGGGTTGTCATTATATACACGCTACGATTTCGTTTAAAATCTTGAAGGCGATTACGTTCTTCTAAAGACATTTTAGGTTTGGATTTTTTTTTGGATTTTGCGTTGGATGTTGCGTTGGATGTTGCGTTGGATGTTGCGTTGGATGTTGCGTTGGATGTTGCGTTGGATGTTGCGTTGGATGTTGCGTTGGATTGTGATTTAGTACTTTTAATTTCAGTTTGATTCATGGCTATGTTGTATATGCGATGTATGTTGTGCTTGTTTGCTGGTGCCTGTTATTGGGTTTTACAATCAATTTTTTATAATATTCTATAATAATAAGAAGAAATAAGCAATAAGAATATGCTAGAACCCAATGAAATTATTAAACAATATTATGTTCGTTCGAATAGCCCTGTATCGGATATTACTATAGAACCTGCTCTTGACACCAGTATTCACGAAAGAGAACATCATAGTAGTAGTGACGATGAAATTGATAAACAAATTCAAAATCGGGAAAACTTTCAAATGCGTAACATACGCAACAATAAATTAGATATTTTAATGACTTTCATTAAAGGTCAAAAACATTTATATAACCATTGTAATCGGGTATGTCAAACCAAATCCAATATGCTTATGATTCCATGTATGTGTATCAGTTCTCTCAATGCTGTTTTATCTTCTATTTTTCAAAATGAAGAATGGACGAATGCGGTTTCATCTACTCTTAATACGGTTCTTCTTTTTATTATATCCATGAGTAGTTATTTTAAATTTGAAGCTTCCAGTGATGCATTTTTACGGATGTATCAAAATTTTGATCGATTAGAAAATTCTATTAAACAAGTACATAACAGTGTTGTCACCTATCAACATGTAGATTCTGTTGATGGAAAAATTCAAGATATTGAAAACCGATTGATGGCATTGAAAGAAAACAATATTCCTGTTATTCCAGATGAATCACGTGATTTATTTCCAATCATTTGCCAGGTGAATATTTCTTCATTAATACGGAAGATGGAGACTTATCGCTCCCAATTATATTCCAATTTCATGGATTTAAAAAACGAGATTCGGTTCCTTCTTTTGAAAAAACCGATGCTTGATGATAATCAACACGTCCTTGGAGGAGATACAATGCAAAATCTTAAAGCACAGAAAGAACAAAGTCGTTTGATTTTTCTGTATGAAGAAAAGGAGCGCATTAAAAAAGAATTGTCTTCAGCCGAAAATCTTTATGATTATATTGATAGTGTCTTTTCCAAAGAAATTCGGCACGCAAATAGACATTCTGTTTTATATTCCATGTTTTCGTGTATTTTTTGTTTATCCATTACGCGACCATCCTATGAAGGCCTCCACCCAGTAATAGACCAATACTTTGCATTTGTATTTGATAATTAGGATTTACGTATGGTGTTTGCGTATATGGATATAATTTATCCAACATCATGTATTGACAATGATTTTGGGTTAGTGGTATCAGTGACACAAAGGGGGAATGTATTAACTCCAATCCAGGTGGTCTTGGCTTTTGTGGTTGTTTTGGTGGTTGTTTTGGTGGTCTCGACTTTTGTGGTTGTTTTGGCGATTGGTGTGCTTCGATTTGAGTGATTATGTCTCCCATTACAGATTCAGTTGTTTCTGACACACTCTCTACACTCTCTACACTCTCCAGACTCTCCAGACTCTCTACACTCTCCACACTCTCCACACTCTCGTTCGTTGTTTTATTCGGTTTGATTTGTTGATTCACATAAATTCTCCAATACCAAGGAAATTCATATACTAGTTTGAAATAATTGTTGTCTTTACTACGAGAGCATTTGTCTACCAATTCATAATTTTCAAGAGACTTTTCCATTTTCACTCGAAAGACAATCTTTTTATACAATGGGTCATTTGCATTGTATTCTGTTAAAATTAGTATCTTTCCTATTTTTGCTTTTTCTAAATATGTTCGTAAGTCTTTTGTGGATATATCACGTAATACTCGAGGGATACATAATGTGTAATGTTCTGTTGCCATTTCAATTGATATAACACCTTGTCAATGTTTTTCAATCAATTTTTTGTAATATTGTGAGTGTTGGAGTGTTGGAGTGTTGGAGTGTTGGAGTGTTGGAGTGATGACATTGGCATTAGTATTTAAATTTTTGAGGACATTTACAAAACATGTCCTCAAAACCATTTTGGAGAAGAGGGATGGGATAGGATTCTATTTTGTATATATGATAATTGCATGAAACACTCTTGATTTTTTTTATTTAATCTATATACGTGACCGTTCGTTAGCTGCTGTTTCAAAATACTCCTATTCATTTGTTCATTGGGTGTTCTTTTTATATGTATTTTTTTGTATGTTTTGTATGTTTTGTATGTGTTTATTTTCCCATTTATATTTGTCAGTAAATAGCAAATAGCAAATAGTCTGTGTATATGTATCCTAGCCCTGATAAAT
>Ga0181566_10005047_pt1 | contig 10656 bp, 12 predicted proteins | sample 101ome_15_FD_133762 | JGI IMG/M metagenome (GOLD analysis project Ga0181566, IMG submission 133762) | Coastal salt marsh microbial communities from the Groves Creek Marsh, Skidaway Island, Georgia - 101402AT metaG (megahit assembly) | ecosystem: Environmental > Aquatic > Marine > Intertidal... | reverse complement strand
GCTACAAAGTAGTCCTTCGAGGTGCCCCGAAAGAGAGTCTTGGAGAAAAGAGCGAGCCCCAAAAGAAGGCCCAGATAGATGGCAATGACAATGACAGTGGTCATTTGATTTCTCCTTTCCCCTGATCACTCTCTGCATCGGCCCACTGTTCGAGCTCGGAGGGCCATGCCACTTGCATCACCAATGCCCAGAAAAGGGCGGCGACAAGTGAGTAGCACGCATGGTAAAAAAGTCCGACAGGCATAAAGCCAAAGACGAGCTTAGCGTTATCCCAATTCCAGAAGTCCTGATGGAGGACCACGAGAACTAGGAAGACAATGGAAATCAGGCCTTTCTTGTTCATTAGATCAACTGCTTACCGGTATTCTTTCGAAAGCCTTTCAATGTGTCGATGAAATCCTAAGATGGATTTTGTGAAGCCGACGATCAATCTTGCCGAAAGCTCCTCTCCAGATGGTGAGACTCTCTTACTTCAACAGCATGATGATGAGTTTTTCTTAAAAATCGGTGGGTCACCCTCATGAGTACGACTGCCGCCGCTTCGGAGCAGGAAATGGCCACTCTTGCTTGTCCTCCCTCGACAAAGTCTAGGCGAGTGTTGATCGGAGGGTTAGGTTTTGGATTTACCCTGCGAAGAGTGCTTGAGCTCGTATCTCAAGATTCGGAAGTGGTTGTCGCAGAGCTTTTACAAGTCGTCATCGACTGGAACCAAGAATACTTAAGGGAAGTCAATGGACTGTGTTTGGCAGACCCACGTGTCGAAATTCGAAAAAAAGACGTCTTTAAGATCATGCAGGAAAAGGGAAAGTATGATGCGATTTTGATGGACGTCGACAACAGTCCTGATGCTTTCGTGCAGAGACGCAATGGGAGGCTTTACCAAAGGAGGGGGCTAGAGATTGCTCGGAATGCTCTCTGCGAGGGGGGGATGATTGTTTATTGGTCCGCTCATCCTGATCCAAGCTTTGTCAAACAGCTCCGGAAGCTCTTTTCGAAAGTCGAAGCGATTCCGGCGAAGGCCTATCCGAAAGCGAAGCGTTTTTCGCATACTTTGTTTGTTGCGAAGCGCTAAAAAAGCCCGGAGCCTTCGGCTCTGGGCTTTTAAAGAATCGTTTCTAGATTGGATGATTAGATTGGCGAATTCGTCTTGTTCGCACTTTTGATCGTGGACTTGCGTCTTTCAGTAATCTTACCAATCTTATCCTGATCGAAGGAGTCAGCCTTGTTCATCAGGAGGATGATTGATCCAGCATTGACGAAAGCAGCACTGACTTCGTCCAACTTTTCGAGATCGTCACGCAATCTCTCATTGGTCGTTGCTCATGTGCCACCGGTGATCGCAAGCTGGTAAGCTTCTGCGGGCTTGGCGATTTCTTTTTCTTTGACGCCTTCTACTTTGAGCCCAGAGCCATCGAATCCTTTACGCACGACTGAACGAGTGAGCTTGGTGCCACCCTTCGTTGTTACGAAAGCGGTTGTTCCGGAAAGGAGAACCTTATCGACTGCTTCCATCTTAGTCAAAGCCGCACGGGCTTTGTTGGCTGCTTGTCACCCTCCGCCGCTAAAGGATACTGAGTATCCCGCAACGGTAGAAGTTGCCTCTTGAGCTGATGCACCTGGTGCTGCGAGAGTCGCAGAGGTGGTCACAGCGCCAAAGGCACACATGATACCGAATCTGATTTTTGCATTCATAGCGTGGGGAGCATAATGTTTATTTTTGAGGCTGCAAGCGAAGTTTTTTGAAGGATGATGCAACAAAAAAGCCCCGCGGGAGAATTCCAGCGAAGCTTTCTAATGGCGGACCCTTTGAAAAATAGAAGTTCCTAGATGGAAGGAGCGTCAGTCGCAGCGGTCTGGGACTCACTTTGGAATCTCCAGCGAACCTTGTTACGCTTGGGAGCCGTCCGAGCCTTACGGATCTTACGATCGATCGTGCTTTCGTGCGAGCGGCGGCGGCGCATTTCTTCAAGAATTCCCTCAGTATCGAGTTTGGTTTTCAAACGCTTGAGTGCACGGTCGATGGTCTCGCCGTTCTTGATGTCTACGCCTCGGATGTGTTTCTGCATAAGGAAAATCCCCTGGGTCCAGTGGGGGCCGGGACGCTAGGAGCGATTTCTGAGCAGGTCAAGCCTGCTTTTTTGGGAAAATGAGCTTTTTTAGAGCTCTTCTTCTTCTCCGTGAAATTCTGGGACTGGAGGAAGGAGGTCTTCTCTTTCAAGAAGGAGAGGGATCGAGAGGTCTTTGAGTAGGTCGTCTCGAGTTTTGTTGATCACTCCTGCAAGGGGCACAATTCGGTCCAATTCTGCAATGGAACAGTGAACCATCGAGGAAATGATGTCAGGATCGTAGACTTCTTTGTCAAAGAGGTTGGTGATACGAAAGACAATCTGAGCTCGATCAAGATCGTATTCAAAACTACCCAAGGTGAGCTGTTTATTGGCTCGCATTGTTAATTCAAGAGCCAGAGTCAGGCGCTGAGAGTCAAAACTCATAGGCGATTCAGCAACGATAGAGAGCGCATTGAGATGTGGGAAGGCCTGAGCATGGAGATGCACATGGGTATGGTGTGCCTCGAATGCGGTCGTCAGCACTTCTCGCCCTTCGACGGTTTCACAGTGCCAACCTTGCCGCCCGAAGGCATCAATCACTGAATGGAGCTGTCGCGAGATCGCCATGGGCGAGACGATGAAGGGCTCTCACGAAGAAAGGAAGAGTTTTGTAATCTCAATTGAAGCGAAAGATTTGCCAAGTCTCGGCTTGATGGAGACAAGTCGAGGGCGTTCTTTTTCCACGCTCAATCAAGAAAAGAAGAGTGACAAAGCTAGCTGGCTACGGTTTTCTCGCCGCGTGAAGACGATGTTGGCCCTTCTTCTAGAACTGCGACTCGGACCGTAAGGACCGGCGTCGCATATACCGCGTTCGTTCTTTGGCCAGCTTTTCGGACTTGGAAAAGGGGTAGGGCATTCAGCCAAGGATCGGAAACTTTCAAGAAAGGTCCTCTTTTTCAGGGAGCTCTCCGACATCTCACTCAGCAAGACCATGAAAACTCAATCCATTCAGAAATACCGCCCGTTTCCGGCTGTAGCCCTGCCTGACCGGACGTGGCCGGATCAAGTCATCGAGAAGGCACCGGTTTGGTGTTCGGTTGATTTGCGCGATGGCAACCAGGCTCTGCCGATCCCGATGAGCGTGGAAGAAAAAATGGAGATGTTTGATCTCTTAGTAGCAGTTGGCTTTAAAGAGATTGAAATCGGTTTTCCCTCGGCGAGCGACACAGAGTTTGCCTTTATGCGACGTCTGATCGAAGAGGATCGTATTCCTGAAGATGTGACGGTGCAGGTTTTGGTTCAAACGCGTCGCCACCTGATTGAGAGAACCTTTGAGGCAATCCGAGGTGCCCGTCGGGTCATCGTTCATATTTACAATTCGACAAGCACGCTTCAGCGGCGAGTGACCTTTGGGGACGCCACGAGAGATGAAATTAAAGCCATTGCCGTTGAGGGTGCTCAAGTTGTTAAGGAATTCGTTGCGAGTGTTCCGGAGACCGAAATCGTTCTACAGTATTCGCCGGAAAGCTTCTCAGATACCGAATTGGATTTCGCTCTCGATTGTTGCCAATCAGTGATGGAGGTCTGGAAACCAACGCCAGAGAAGAAAATGATTCTTAATCTTCCTGCAACAGTCGAATGGTCAACGCCCAATGTACACGCCGATCAGATTGAGTGGATGTGCCGCAATATCAAAAATCGCGAGAGTGTTCTCATTTCTCTGCACACTCATAATGACAGGGGAACTGGGGTTGCCGCGACAGAGTTAGGATTGATGGCCGGTGCCGACCGTGTGGAAGGAACACTCTTTGGGAATGGTGAGAGGACCGGAAATCTGGATATCGTGATTGTTGCCCTCAACATGAACAGTCATGGGATTGAGACCGGATTGGATTTCTCAAATCTCTCAAGCCTGCGTGAGGTGTATGAACGCACGACCCGCATGACTGTTCCAGATCGCCAACCCTACGCCGGTGAGCTCGTGTTTACCGCTTTTTCTGGGAGTCACCAAGATGCCATTAAAAAGGGACTCGATCGTCGTCGAAAAGAGCAATCGGAGACGTGGGGGGTTCCCTATCTCACCATCGACCCGCTGGATATCGGGCGCTCCTATGAAGCGATTGTGCGAATTAATTCGCAGTCAGGTAAGGGAGGAGTCGCTTACATTCTTGATCAAGAGCATGGGTATGATCTTCCCAAGACGATGCACCCCCAAGTCGGGAAGCGGGTTTACGACTTGGCAGATGAGAGGGGTGAGGAACTCTCTGCTCAAGAAGTGGGCAACGTCTTTCACGATGAATTTGTGAATGTTTCTCACCCGATGATTCTTGAGGACTATGAGCTTGATCATCACCCCTCCAAGAGAGGGGAAGTCATTTGCACTGCGGAAATCTCGCTCTCTGGCGAAAGAAAAAAAACTGAGGGAAGTGGGAATGGCCCGATCAATGCCTTGGTTCATGTTCTTGAGCAATTAGGGCTCAAGGATTTTGTCCTCACTGATTACCGATCACATGCGGTGCGCGGGGGGTCCAGTTCTGATGCTGCGGCTTACGTGCAACTGAGGCATCAAGATGGTCGCATTCTTTGGGGAGTAGGGGTGGATCCTTCCATCGAAATGGCGGGGGTCAAAGCACTTGTCTCGGCTTGGAATTTGTTGCGCTAAGTGACTTGAATTACTTTTGAGGTGAGGGGAAGGAAGGGGTCTTTCGAATCTTTACTTCCTTGGTGTTGAAATTGTGGCCCTCATTGCGAATGATCTGGTAGCTGCCCTTGATAAAGCTCATGAGGTAGCGCGTGTAATGCCCTCCTCCTCCGCTGCCCATTGCTTTAATTTGGAGCCATCTATTCCTTTTGATCAAAAGCTCAAATCCCCATCCCTGGATTGCTCCGATCGATTGATAAGAGCCATTTTTTTGAGGGGTTAGGATTTCATAATAGGGCCCTCCCGATCCACCATAGGCGGGAATTCTTAGAAAGATTTCTGGTTTTTGATCTTCGTTTAAGTCGACCTGAATCACGGACAATTCATTTGGCAAGCTTTCTTCAGGCCAGTAGCTCTTCAAACTTTGAGCTTGGACTGCGGAAAGCGATTTGAGGGGAAGGCTTAAGGCAGTCGTTTTCACCTCAGAAGCGATTCGTGATGGCCAGACAAACTGATCTTCGACGGCGAGCCAACGGCCACTTTGGTTGTCGTCTCCAAAGAGTTCTCCCTCTTCGAATGGGTTGCCAAGAGCTGTGAGGCAAAAAAGAAGTTGCAACGAGAAAATGGAGCGTTTCATCTCATGAAAACTAGGCCAGAGAGAGGGTCCGTTCAATCATCCAGAAAAGACCCGCTCCTGCAATCAGAAGACTCCCAGTTTTTTGAATGAGTTTTTGCTTTGATTCAAAGGGGCGAAGAATCAACCAAGCAGTCACCAGAACAGCGACTTGGGCAAACTCAACACCCATGTTGAAGCCAAGGAGAGGGATGAGTTGCTTCTCAGGCGAGATGTTTTCGAGTTGTTCACCCAGCACGCTGGCAAATCCTAAGCCGTGAATCAGGCCAAACCCAAAAACGAGGAGAACGCGATTTTTGCCAATTTTCTTCAGGAAAAGATTCTCAATGCCAATCCATGCGATGCTCTCTGCAATAATAATTTCGATGTATGTTGTGGGGAACACAAGCCAACCCATCACGGCACAAGTCAGCGTCAGTGAATGGGCGAGTGTAAAAAGCAGAGATTGTCCAAGGATGGGGCGTAACCTTGGAGCGGCCAGGAAGATTCCTAAAATAAATAAGAGATGATCTAAGCCCAGAGGCACAACATGGTGAAACCCAGAAACCAACCAGCTCCAGAGTGGGCTCTCATCTGGGTTTTTCGTCTCTCCACTCGCGGCTTGAGTCAAGAGAGGAATAGATTCCCCACTGAGTGCACTCAAAGGGATGACATCCTGATGAGGATCAATCACCACGATTAATTCAGCATTCTGATCATCGTTCCAATGAAGTCTGAGCTCACCCTCACCCGCGACTGGTTGCACGCGAATCTCAAGGTCAATCAATGCGATGTCTTCAGGATCTTCAGGAAGAATTGGATCATCGATTTGGAAACCAGGATAGTGATAGGTTTGGGGGAGCTTATCTCCGTTGAAACTGAAGGTGATGAGTTCGTCGAGGGTGTCTTCGATTTGCTTAAGGTAGAGTTTCCATTCGGATGCAGAGGTTTCATTCATCAGCCGGAAACGTCTGAGGGGAGGTTCATCAATTTGATAACGGAATTCGGGAAGCAGGTAGGAAATGTCCGCTTCGCATTTGAGAACCCAGCTCTCCGAAGACGCCTGAAACTCAAACTCCATGGCGTCAATCTTATGAGCATCCAGTTGCTTCAATGAGGCCACCAGGAAAAGAGCGGTGAAAATGAATTGTCTCACGTTTCTTGGGATAAGCGAAGATCAGTGATACGAAAAGGGTGAATTTGGATTCCGTTCCGACTCGAGAAATTCAACGGATTTTATTGGCGAAACGGTTGAAGTAGCCGAAGCTCGCTTTGTGAAAGTCGAAATTGAATATTGCGAGCAATGAAATTATCGCCCTGAAGCTGACCGTGTGTCAGCTGAGATCAAGGATACGACCGGAGTTCAGAGCGAATTGATTGGCGGGAGTGGCGGGATTTTTGAGATCCGCCTCAACGGCTCGGTGATCTGGAAAAAACAACGTAGTGGGCATTTCCCTGAACAGGGAGAGGCAGCACAACTCTTCCAGAGTTAAGAAGACGGAAGGTTGAAGGGCTCTGCGCAGCTCACTCTTTCTTTTCGAAGAAGTTTTTCGTTTCAAAAATCAGGTCCCGCAAAAAGTGTGGCAAACCACTTCTCCAGGCTTCGGAGTCATCTCAAACGAAGAGTTCTGTTCTTGGGGAAGAAACGGGTTTTGGAGAATTTCATGGAGGTGATAAAAAAGGGTGAAGTCATCTTTTTTTGCTGCTTCAATCACTTGCTCGATGCGGTGGTTCCGAGGAATAAAAATTGGATTACTCGCCCGCATTAACTCGATATTGGCTTTGGCGCTTTTTTGCCATTCTTTGAACCAATCTTTAGCAGAAGTAGGATCGGCAAACTGAGAGAGGAACTGATCTGGATCTTCGGAAAGGTGTCTAAAAACCAGAGTAAAGTCGGCCTCCTGTTCAGACATTAGCTTAAGAAGCGACTCAATGAGTCTGGGGTCACCGTGATCAGAAAATCCTAGTTTTGCTGAAAAGCGTTGCTGGTAATTCGCTTCGTAAACGCGCGTAAATTCATTGAGAACTTCCTTGGCTAGATGGACCGCTTGATCCTCTTGTTGGTGGAAGAGGGGAAGAAGAGCTTCCGCAAGACGCGCCAGGTTCCACTGCGCAATGCTAGGTTGGTTTTGATAACTGTAGCGTCCTTGCCGATCGATAAAGGAGAAGTGTTTTGATGGATTGTAACGATCCATAAAAGCACAGGGACCGTAATCAATCGTTTCGCCCGAAAGACTCATATTGTCCGTGTTCATCACCCCATGAATAAATCCTAGAGACATCCAGTGGGCGATGAGCTGTGCCTGCCGGCGAACAATTTCTTCGAAAAATTCGAGAGCATTTTTAGCGAAGGGGTAATGCCGTTTCATGAGGTAATCGATCAAGATTTCGACCCCTTCATAGTCTCCCCGGGAGGCAAAGTATTGCACGGTTCCAATCCGAAGGTGTGATTTGGCGACTCTGGTGAGAATCCCACCTGGTTCAGAGCTCTCTCTTAAAACCTGTTCTCCTGAGCAGACAGCTGCGAGTGCGCGCGTTGTCGAGACTCCCAGAGCATGCATTGCTTCAGAGACCAAATACTCACGTAAGACTGGTCCGAGTGCAGAACGACCATCTCCCTGACGCGAGAAGGGGGTGAGGCCTGAGCCTTTGAGCTGGACATCATGACCTGCAACTTCTCCGAGTAAGATGGCTCGCCCGTCCCCAAGGGTAGGGTTAAAATGGCCAAATTGATGACCTGAGTAGGCCATGGCGATGGGTTGAGCACCGTGTGGAATCTTCTGACCAGAGAGGATCTCTTCGGTTAAACTTTGGGGGTCAATCCCCAGCTCTTCGGCAAGCGATGAGTTGACCAAAAGGACCTTTGGATTCGAGACAGGCGTGGGGTTGACCTTCGCGAAAAACCTTTCGGGGAGATTTGCATACGTATTTTTAAAGGGGATCTCCTTCACTCGTTTTTAAGGTGAGAACAGCCTGAGATTTGCCACAGAGGCAAGGCCTTTAGAAGCCTCTGATCTTTTTTGATTTCAGGATCTGTCGCCCTTCATTGCTTTCCCAAGCCGGCACCTGAAGAAGGAAATTTGGATAGACAGGTTTTTGATCGTAGAGACGATGGAAAACCGAAGTTGCCGATCCTGAAATGGGCGGAACAATCCAGCTCCAATCCGCGCTGACTTGCCGACCCTCGTTTTGTTCTTGTTCGCAGAATTTGAGGAACTCATCAGAAACGCTATGATGGTCTGCAATCTTCACTCCGAGCTGATCAAAGGACCATAAAACAGCCTCATTAAGGATGATCAGGGCATGGTCTTTCCACAGATTGCGAGGATTTGACGTATCTAGATCAACTGCTTGAGCGATCTCAGGGAGAAGATTGTAACGAGTCGTATCTGCGAAATTACGGGCACCAATTTCAGTTCCAAGGTAGTTCCCGCTAAAAGGAGCGCAGGGGTAAAGCTCCGATCCTGTCGCAAATACCATATCTGTGATGATGGGTACGGCATGCCACTTCAGCTGCATGGCTTCAATCTTTGGATATTTTGGATGCCGAATGGGGACTTCTAGGACTTCCTTTTGAGGCAGATCATAGATTTTGAGCTCATTGCCCGATTGAATAATGATGGGAAGAAGATCGAAACGGCCAGGTGATGCTGGAGGGCTCCATCCCAATGAGATCGCAAGCTGCGTGAGTTGAACGTTCATCGGATCTCCAAGGATTTGACCACCTGTCTGATAGCCAGCGTAGCGAAGTAATTGGTGATTCCAGATCCGAATGCCTGGTTGCTGTGGAGACCACTTTTGAAAGACGGTCATGACCGGAACGATTTTGCCACCATTCGTTGCCTTTTTGAGATGGTTGATTAAAGCATCAAAGATCTCATCGGGCTGATGAAGATCCCGAGCATCGATCACCTCGAGACCTCTCCAAAGGCGTCTCCCAATGCAGCGTATGGAATTTCTCCATGCGGATCTTCCTAATGATTCAAGAGTTTCATCTTCGTTAACATCCAAAGGGCGAAGAAACTCCGCATGCTCGGAGAGATCCCAGCGTCGATCAAAACCCTGGATTTGATCTTTTTGTGCAGGCTGACTCGCAGAGAAAGGGCAGTGGGTCGGGTGATTTTGGGTCATCTCGAGAATGCTCCTTGTTTCTGGCAGTCGTTAAAGTTCAGGTGTCTGTTAAGACACGATGACAGAGAAATCTTCTGGTTGGCTGAGCACGCCGATATCAGCGACAAGCTGAGCACCATTGCTAAGTAAGATCTCTTGAGCTTGCTCAAGGTGGTCGGGATTCACTGCCAAGAGCAGGCCTCCAGAGGTTTGAGCGTCTGCGAGTAAGATTTGATCTGCTTCGTCGATCTGATCAGCGAATTTGGTGAATTCCTTGGCAAGTTCTAAGTTCTTACGCGATCCTCCAGGAACACAGCCTTGGTTGATAAAGTTCACAACCTCTGGGTCGATGGCCGGCACTTTTTGTGAATTCAGTTGTGCCGTGAGGTTTGATTCTCGGCAAAGGTGGCTGAGATGTCCTAGTAAGCCAAATCCCGTCACGTCTGTTCCGGCGCGCGTCAGCCCAGCGCTTGCGAGGGCCGCTCCAGCGGTGTTGAGGCTCGCCATCACCTGAGCCGCTTTTTGAGCCAGTTCATTGGAAGCTAAATTGCGCTTAATCGCTGTTGAGACGATGCCGGTGCCCAAGGGTTTGGTGAGCAAAAGATGGTCTCCTGCAGAGGCTCCAGCGTTTGAAATGACTCGGTTGGGGTCAACAAGACCAGTCACTGATAATCCATAGAGTGGTTCAGGGTTTTGAACCGTATGTCCACCTGCGAGGGCACAATTTGCTTCGGCAACTTTATCAGCTCCACCTTTGAGGATTTGATTGATTGTCTCGAGTGATAAAAGGTCGGTGGGAACGGCGACAATATTCATCGCCGTTATTGGCCTACCTCCCATTGCATAAACATCAGAAAGTGAATTTGCAGCGGCAATCTGTCCGAAAAGATAGGGGTCATCGACAATCGGAGTAAAAAAGTCGAGGGTTTGCACAAGGGCGAGGTCTGGAGAGATTTGATAAACCGCAGCATCATCCGAGCTTGCAGAGCCAATGAGGAGATTGGGGTCCTGGATGTTCGTAATTCCACGCAAAACTTGCGTAAGTTCGGCTTGTCCGAGTTTGGACGCTCATCCCGCACAAGAGGACATTTCAGTAAGGCGTTTGATATCTTCGCGGCTCATCTGGACAAATGTTAACTCATCACCGGCATTTTTAAACTCTTTACCGGTTTTCAAGATCGGAAAGTCGGTGTTATCTTCCTTCTACCATGTCACAAGGATTCGACCCATACTCATTGGAAGGC
>Ga0181566_10005032_pt1 | contig 10679 bp, 9 predicted proteins | sample 101ome_15_FD_133762 | JGI IMG/M metagenome (GOLD analysis project Ga0181566, IMG submission 133762) | Coastal salt marsh microbial communities from the Groves Creek Marsh, Skidaway Island, Georgia - 101402AT metaG (megahit assembly) | ecosystem: Environmental > Aquatic > Marine > Intertidal zone... | reverse complement strand
GAACCGTTATTCCACCATTGAGTACCCATAGCGTTTGTACCATTAGCACCTAAACCTGATGCACCAAATCCACCTAAAGCTCTTACATAGGCTCTTGCGATGTTTTGAGAAACGTAGATATGTAAATCTTCGCTTCCGTAAAGAGTAGAAGGGATGGCATATACGATTTTACCTAACTCTGTGATTACGTTAGAAGCAGTTACTGTAGTACCTGCAATTTCGTTTGCTACAGGTAAATCAGCATCAGCACCTAATAAAGTAGATAACCCATTAAACTGTCCTGATGTAGCAGTATTTCCTGCCCAAATTGATTGCTCTGTTCTCTGTGCAACTTTAGCTGCTACGTGAGCAATTAAGAAATCAGAGAATGAAGGAGGTAAATCGTGATGTGCAGAATACCCCATTTGTACTGCTTCCCAATCAGAGATAAAGTCTTTCTTACAAAGTTGTAAGTTCACTTGCTGAAATTCAGGTTGTAAAACTCTTTCAGTAAGTGTTACAGTAGAAGTAGCAGTAAAGTCGCAAGATGCATCTTTTACGATATCATCAGTAGATACTTTTTTGATTACTTCTTTAAATTTAACGTTAGGTTTTACTGTAATCCCTCCGTTTTCAATAGTTGAAGCACTTAATAGAGCAGCAGAGATATACTGTCCCGCAAACTCCCCTGCATAAGTACTTGTAATAGATGTAGTTGTTGCCATTTTATATTAGTTATTTTTTAATGTTAGCAATTTTAGAGAATACTCTATCCATAGTATTCATTTGTCTTTTTTGTCCGTAAACATTTAAGTTTACTTTGTTTTCAATTTCAGGATTGTGAGTTACTTTAGCAATAGGCTCTTCAACTGCAGATAGTTCAACTTCTTCTTTTACTTCTTCAGTTGTTTCCTCGCTTAATTCCTCTTTTACCTCCTCTTTGGTTTCCTCAACTTCTTCAGAACTCATTTCTTCTTTAGGTTCAAGCATTGCTTTGATTTCTTCAATCATTTCTTTAACCTCTGCAAGTTCTTCTTTAGTTGCATATCCCATTTCTTCTTTTTCTTCTTCTGCAGCTTCTACTTCCTCTTCAGGTGCTTCTTCTGCTGCTCCTATAGATGCAATAACACCTTCTTTTTCGACTTTGAGCATCTCTCCATCTTCTAAAGTGTATTCGCCCACAGGTAGTGCTACCTTTTCATCTTCTGTTACGATGAACACTTCACTTCCTGCAGCGAAATCTTCACTTTCAATAACAGTTCCGTTTTCCAAAGTAGCTTGTGCTAATTTTACTTCTTGGGTTTCTTCATTTAGTTCCACTCCAAGAACTTCTTTTACTTTGTTTAACATATCTGTCGCTTTCATATAATAAGTTATATTTATTACAATAAATTATCTATTAGGTTGTTATATTTTTACTCTGTTCCTGTAATATTTCCTATACCCTGTGCTTGGAAGCTACCATCACAACACTTTCTTGAATAGGTTTTACCATCTTTGCACAAACAACCTCTTCTGTCGTTTTGTGGACTTGGGTTTCTATCAGTTCTTTCTTTTCTCATTAGCTAAAGTCAGCGTTTTGTGTTTTTTGTATAAAGTAGATAATATCCCATATTTTAGCAGTACCACCGTTTGCAGTTATTTTCCAATCTGTACCATTTGTTACAAAGTCTGCATCTGCGTAGTATTGAAACATTTGATGGAAGTCGTGTTGTACATCGTTGCCTCTTGGAAACACAATATCATTTCTTACTCTGTCGTATGGTGTACCGTTACCGCCTTCAAAGTGTAAACTTAAATAGGTTTGGTTAGCATTAGCTGCAGAATATCTAAAAACAACGGTTATTATATAAACATCGTTTTCTCTGTCTGCAGTAACCTTTTTAGTAGTAGGGTTATAAAAGTCTATTGATTCGTGGCTTCTATATATTGCACCTGCATTGTTTGGCAAAACAGTTTCAACACCATCAGCTAACGAAAGTTTATTAGATGAGGTATATTCTGTGTCATCATACCTTACCCATCCATTTACAGTTATAACGTTTTGTGGGTAAACTACTACGTTTTGCCCATTATGACCCATATATAAACCGCCTTCGGTGTGTAGCATTGCACCATCCTCAATATTTACAGAATTTACTTCCGTTATATCGGTATGCTCTACGTGAACTTTGTATGCTGAATTATATATGTTACTCATTCTCTAAACTCTTGATTTTAGCTTCTGCCCAAGATTTAGCACTTTTTCCACCCCATAAAAGGTAAGATATGTATCCACAATCAGTAGTTTCCCCCTTCTCGTAATACACTTCTGCTCTTGATAGGTAGCTGAACATTCTTTTTATTGTTTCTACACTTACAGGTTTTCCCTGTGCAAGTTGTTGCGCTCTTACTTTTCCTACTTGAGTTGCACATTTATTGTTTACCTTCTCGTTTAGTTCTAATCCTCTTTTTGCATTGTTCTTTACTGAATCAGGATAATCTGAATAAGATTCCATTTCAGTTCTTTGACCACTCTTTAGCCTTTTATCTTTTTTGATAATGCCTTTAATTTGACCTAACAAATATTCTGCTTCCTCTTCCTCTATTTGAGCAAGTTCATCTTTTATGGTTTTGTCTTTAGGTCTTTCAGCTTTATCTGCAAAATATCCTTCTATAGAGAAGCCTTTTACTTTACCTGTCTTTACGTAGTTATTCCAAACGTCATCATTTAAGACTTTCATAGATACCATCCAAGTACCAATAGGCACTTCCATATCGTAGTGTCTTGTCTTATCTTTTTCTTTGTCCTCAACAATCCAACTTTCTACAACACTTAAACCTGTTAAAGGCATTTGGTGTTCTAAAGTAGATTTGTTTTGATTACCGTTTATAAAGAATAGTTCACTTGCTTTACGTACAGTATCTCTTGAAAAATAAATGTAATATTCGTTGTCCTCGTTTCTACGGTAAATAGGTTTATTAGGAATTAAAGCTGCACCCATTAAGATACGCTTTTCCTTATCTACTTCTGCAAGTTTAAACTCTTGGTTTTTAAGTGCTATAAAATCTTCCTCAATAGCAGGAGATTCAACGACTGAAATTGCTTCAATCCCTATAGCATCTTCTTCGTCTAAAATAAGTTCTACTATGTTCATATTAATACAATAGTTTTTTATCTAATTTGTTACCCAAGTGAAGCACCCTGTTGTATCTTTCTATCAAGTGCCTGTTGGTTTGTTACCTCATCTCCTACTACGTATGCTTTGATAGGTTTTTGTTCTTGTGCGCCTATAACTTGTGCTAATTGGTTTTCAGGTGCTGCTCCTACTACATTAAACGATGGTGCTTGTGGTGCTGAACTTATTCCACCTGATGGAGGCATAGGAATTTGAGTGTCTGCTATACTTTTTACATTAGCAATACCTGTAGCTATAATACCTGCAGCACCTATTGCTCCAAAAAGTCCTCCTTGTGCTAAAGCCTTGTTTGCTCCTGCATAAGTGTCCATTACCGCTTGGGCAATTGCAGTTGCTTTACCAAATGCAGTATTCTCTCCAATCAAAGAGGCTACTCCTGACAAAGCATCATTTACAGTCTGCATATTTTGTTCCTCTAATTCTCTTTTGAGTTTTGCAGCTTCTTCCTCTGCCTTTTTAGTAGCTTCTATTTGCTCTAATTCCTTTTCGTGTGCTTCTTTCTTTAAATCTGCAGCCTCTTTCTCTAAAGAAATTCTATTAAGTATTTGTTCTGAACGAAATCCTTCTATTTGTGCAAGTACTGCCTCTCTTTCGTTTTGTGCTTCAAGTAAAGCTATGTAGTTTTCTTGGTTTTGGTTTTTGTTGTATTCAGCTTGTGCTGCCTTAATCGTTATATCTACGTTCTCAAGCATCTTCTCTGCCTGTTCATCTAATATCTCCCCTAAACGATTATTAGCGGCTATACGTTCTTCTATGGTCTTTGTTTCGTCATCTCTTAACTGTCTTTGTTGTTCAGCTTGTCTATCGTACTTCTCAATAAGACCTTGATTGATAACTGCAGCTATCTCCGCTTGTTTGTTTAGTTCTACAGTTCCTTTAGCTGCATCTATTGTTGATTTAGTATAATCTACTATGCTATTTACCGCACCCTTGACTGATTGTGTAATTTTTTCATATCCACCATCTTCTCCTGTAACAATATCAAATAATTCTTTGGATGCTTCTTTAGCAGTAAGTGCTGCACCTGCAAAATCTCCTGAAAAGAATTTTAAAGCAGCTTTACCAAATAATCCTAATGCTTCTAAACCTTGTTTTAATCTATCTATAAATCCTTGTTTAATAGCAGAACCAAAATCTCTTATGGATTGTATTGGGTCATTAAATATACCCTTAAAGAACTCTATAACAGTTCCTACATTCGCATCAAGAAACTTAAAGAAGTCATTAAAAGCTAAACTTAATGTTTCAAATACTGTATTGAAAGCATCTGCTACTTTTTGGTTTTGATTAAATACCTCTGCTAACTTTGCAAAAGCAGCAATAGCTAAACCGACCCCTGCAGCTTTAAGAGCATTACCAATTCCTTTTACTCCTTTAGCTACACCTCCTGTAGTGTCCTTTACATCTTCAAGATTATCATCTATTCGTTGTACGCTTTTAGCTACACCTTCTAAATCCTTTTGTGCTTTGTCTACTTTAGCTTCAAGTTCTATTGTCTTTTTTACTGCCATTGTCTAAATTGTTTGTATGCTTCCTTAATTGATTCAGGATATTTGTTTTTACCTAAAGCAATATCTATGTATTGCCCTTTCCATTTTTTGTCTCTTGCAAACTCTAATAAGTCTAATATATTTTGTATCATCCTGATGTGCTTTCAAAGTCTCCTGTTTCAGCCAATAATCCTAATTGTACTCCTGTACTGTAAGTAAATTGACCTCCTGTTATATTTATTCTATAATCCCCTCTACTGTTTCTCGTTAAGACTACTTGCGCTCCTGTTACATCAGACATTTCAAAATAGCCATCATCCCCTTTGGAATCTAAATACTTAAACGTATGAGATAATGGGTAGAATGTTTCTAATTCAGGGTCATATACCCCTGTAAGCCATTCTACGATTTTCTTGTAGGTATCAAAACTATAATCATCAAACCACGTTCTTATTACCTGCCCATAAGTGCCATACAAATCAGGATGGTCTAATGAAAGGAATTGAACGTATGCGCTAAATAATCCGTATTTTTCTGAATCTACATAAGAAGATAATAATTCTCCTGTACCGTTTTTAAATTGATTAACAGGCGCAGCTACCGTAGAAGCAGTAAATACATCTGAAATAGCATCTGCTCTACCGTGTTTAGGGTCTGTGTTAGTTCTCGCATAGAACCTCCAATAGTACGTTGTAGGATGCGTTAATAATGGTCTTTCGTAGTTTACTATCTTGGGTACTTCAAAACTTGGATTAACAGGACTATAAGGTACAAATACCACATTGCCTGTTGCAAATAAATCTAATACATCGTCTGATGAACTTATATCCGATAATGAAGTAGAATATACAAATCCATATTCATCTACCTGTGGTGTATCTCCTAATTTACCTAATTCTGTTATCTTATAGTTAAAGAATACCGAAGTAGAAGTAGGTACTGTTACTTGATACTCTTCTATTACAGGTGCAGTTACCGTTAGTGGTACTTCATCGTAAACAGGGTCAGGGTCGTTAGGTGGTACTATGTTAGGTACTGTTGTTGTAAGGTCAGGTATTACAAAATCGGTATTACAATTCGCATCCGCAGTTAGAACAAAATCATCAGAGGTTTTAAGGGTAGTATCTACTGTTAAACAGTTTTGTGCTACATAGGTTATCGTATTATAAGTAACCTCTTCAAATATGTTGGTGAGTTCTAATGTACTTTCGTTAGTCTCAAAGTTTGTTGTTATTTTATTGATTCTATAAATGTCATCAAATACTATTATTTTATCAGCGAGGTTTAGCTTAATCAATATTTCTAAAGGTAGATATGCTTTTACCGTTTTTAATCTCTTACGTTTATCAAACATATCTTTAACGTAGTTCTTATAATACGTTTCAAATAAAGATTTTTGATTTACCACCCTTGTGTACTCATCGTATTCTTGATTGAAGTTTAAACCTTGATAGATACTATTACCAAATATATTTAAGTTTCCTAAAGAGTTAAGAGGCATATAAGCACCATTTACTGCGGTTGTTTGTGCAGAACCATCAAGATTTATTACTCGCATAGTAGTAAAAGACCTTACTGCATAAAACACCAAAGGCTCTCCCAAATAAGGTGCTTGATTTTCGTCTACTGAATAACCATACTGTAAAAGGCTATCTTTGTTTTCTTCATTACCATCCCCTGTTGTTGTGGTTTGTAAAACCCCTCCATCAGTTTCATAAAGGTGTTCGTATTTGAAATGCTCAAAAGGTAATTCTACAGAATATGTTTCTCCATCGTATTTCTCGTGAGACTTATATTCTAACGCTCCCCATTCTTTATTAAATAACTCTTTGTGGTTGTTTGCTAAAAAACTTCCTGTTCCTTTATACTTAAAAACAATGTCTTTAAACGGTAATACGCTATCTACTGTAGTTTGTGTTTTGTCAAGGTGTTTAGTTATATCCCACACTTGATTACTTGCTGCCAAGAAGTTGTCTAAAGGTTCTACTACTATTACTCCTGCATCATTTTGGTAAGCAGTTAGGTTAAACATCTTAAATAACCCTGTAAGAAAGTCTATTACTTTCATTTCAGGCATTAAAGTAGTTATGTTTATTGTTTTGTCTGTTGAGTAAGAAGCAGTAGCATCCTTTATGGTTATTTTTTTGTTTCCTTCAAATATTCCTCTCCTTTTACTTTCTATGCTAATATCTACATCGTAATCTGATACGACTTCTGTCTCTATAAAGAAAGTATAAGTACCATTTGGTATAGCTATGTCTTGGTTACTAAAGTTCGCTAAACCATTTGTTGTTTCTCCTGTTAGATTGTCGAATCTTTGAAATTCTTCTCCATCTTGCTTTATAACTAAATTATAAGCAGCAATCCCACTTGGTCTTACATTTACTCTTAAATACCTATCCTCGTTTTCTTCGTTGTATTGGTTTACAAACGTCTTGTTAGTTACACCCTGTATATCCGCTATATCTCCTGTTATGTTATTAAAACCTGATATTTGATATTGTGCATCTTGGTCTTGGAATAACCCTCCCTCCTTATTGTGCAACCACATATAAAGATTATAGAAACTTAAATTGGTAGCATTAAAGAAGTCTGTACTGAATGTTAGATTATATCCTACTTGACTTTCTATGGCTTTTACAATAGCGTACAACCTTATAGCAGGTTTCAATTCACTTAAAGGTACTCCGTGATTAGTTGTTGCTCCTGCTAATGGATTTATGTTGTAGATTTTATTCGTTGCATCATTTGTTTCGCTAACATCATATATTAATCTACCTGTATGTGTAATAAGAGGAAAGATAATAGCATCATCAATAGTACCGCCAAAGAACTCTACATCTTTTCCATCAGCCATATAGGTAATGATATTGTTACTATTGTAATCAAAGTCAAACTTACTTAACTGTGATAGGTTGCCTAACTTGTCGTCTCCTAATGTATCTTTTAGGTTTATAGTGTTACCAAAGAATGTTATCCTATATGTATGCGGTTCGTTGTTCTTTAGTTGTACACCTTCAAACTTTATTTTCCCTTTTTTAAATGGCTTGTAATTAAGGAATAGTTCAGCATCTTTCTTTTTTCTTGCATCAAAGGATTCAAACTTTCCAATATTGGAATTATATGCTCTGATATGCGGATTATAGAAATGCTTGAATATTTTGTTGTTTATTTTAGAAGCAGGTACATTAAAGGTTTTAGTGTAGTCTGTAAATATCTTTGATATATCTTTTATGTCTTGTATAGATTGAGTAAGAGTAATACTCTCATCCTTATACAATTCTACTTCCTGTCCCTCTATGTAAAGTTGTAATTGTAGCATTAGCGTACATTGTTTATCTTATCAAAAGCAAATTCAAAGTCAACTGTGTAATTAATTAGTTTGTCATTTAGTGATGTTTTGTATTGTAATGATTTTGATGCAGGTATTACAGGAAGCGTTTTCCCCTCATATCTTATCCATACGTTTTCACTAAAGAACAACTCCTCAATAGTTTGATTCATATCCTCTTTAACAAACCCTGTATTCATTGTTAGGTTTGTTTTAGAGTTTACGTTATATCGTTGCCTTTGTCCTTCGTATGTTTGATATGTAGAACTCGTATTAGTTATTGTATTGCGCTTAAATGTTTCGTCTGATACATTAGTACTCTCCATTGTCTTTTTAAAGAAGTAGAGGTCTTGAAACGCTCCATACTTATTTACAAAAGTAATCTTGTAAGGTGTGTATTTAGGTTCACATATATTACTTACACTAATTGTTTTTAATAGTGTAGTATCATCCGTATCATATACCTGAATAGTATTGCTATTGGAAGGAATGTCCACATATTGTATCTTTTGGTTTGTATTTCCGCTATCGGTTATTTCTGTATCTACTGAATCAATTGTTACTTTTCCAACACCCTCTGCAAATATTGGTAATCTACCTGCAGTTGATTCAGGTAAGTAAATGTTATCCGCACTTATTAAAGCGTGTCTTGAAAGTTCAGGATTAGTACCATCTTCAAAATACCCATAGCCATCTGTAGCTATAAACAAGAAGTCTTGAGGATTGCTATATGTATAAGGGTTATCTGATTCATCATAGTATCTTACAACTGCTCTTACCCACCTTGTTTCTGAAGCGTAGTCATCATTAAAACTTACTTCAAGATAATCTCTTACAAGTTCTCCTATCTCTATTGTGATATTTGTATGGGTATCTATTCTTGATTTATTTATTTGATATTGCGGTACAGAAGGTTGGTTAGCTTCTAACCCCTCCCATATATACAAATCTAATTCTATTCTTTTAAGTGCCATATTATAATATTATTGAACTTCCTGAACCTCCGCCTCCTTGACAGTTTCCTATTTCTACTGATAATACAATTCCTGCTGAATCTATTTGTACTACATAGTAATCTCCTACTCCGATACCTATTGCAGATTGTATATAGGCGGTTCTAACACCGTAATACAAACCTCTACCATTAAAGGCACTTCCGTTTTTACAGATTTGGCTTCCCATTAATCCTGTGATAGTAGATGCAGTTGAGGTTATTAGTGTAGGTGTAGAATAAGTAGCATCACAAAAGTCTGTTACCCTATTCTTTCCTGTAGATAGATAAAACTCATTGCTTCCACATATTGAAACAGTAGCAGGTTGTGTAAGTGTTTTAGAACAGTTTATAGTGCTTCCTGCATTTGCATATCCACTCGGTATTTCTACTTGAAACTCTACCGTTCTTGATGTATCTGTTGTAACCTCTCCAAATGGTGGGTCAGGAGGTGTAAAACTTACTACCGTTCCTAAAGCTGCAGTACCTAAAGATATACTACCATCTCTTGCTATTTTTTGTCCTGTTAAAGAAGCTAATGAACAACTAAATACTAATGGTGCAGTTCCTGCCTGTGTAAGAGTAGATGAACACCATACCGTAGCACCTGCATTATCATATCCTGCAGGAGCAGTTAGTTTAAACCACAAAGTAACATCCTGCGAACTTTCACCTGTATTGGCTGATACTTGTTCAGGACTTAACAATGCTCCTCCGTTAGTTAAAGATATTCCTTGTATTACCGCAGTTGATACAGGTCTTGTAATTGTACCATCTGCTGCTATTGAACCTCCACTCAAAGGACTTGGACTACAATCGAAATCTACTCCTGTAGCACTTACTGTTACCGATATAGGTTGTACTGCCTCACAAGTAGTTGGATAACTACCATCTCTACCTAAAGCATATACCGTTGTGCTTCCTGCTATTGCATTTGAACTTATAGTTAATGTACTACCGTTTAGTGCGGTTGTAACCAACAAGGGGTCGTTATTAGATACTGCATAAGTAGTTTCCCCTGTAAAATATCCACTTAAATCAATGTCTACTGTTGCACCTCCACTATCTATAGTTTGAGAAGGAATAGAACCTGATGTAGTTACCGAAGGAGTACAAGGTGTTTCTACTGTTGAGGTTGTAGTTCCTGCTTGAGTTGCAGTTGCTCCACATTCAAAAAACAAATCAGAAGTATTAGAAAATCCTGCAGGAATCGTAAGGGTAAACACAACTGTTCTTGAAGTGTCTGTACTTACTGTTCCAAACTTACCATTAGCAAAGTCTCCTGCTGAACTTGTATAAGAGTATATTGTTCCATAGTCAGGACTTGGTAAAGTTATCACTCCTTGATTGTCTACAGAAAACCCTGTTAAGTTAGCTACTGTACAATCATACAAAGGTAACGGTACTGTTGGTTCTGTTAAATGTAAATAATAAGGACTTCTTACGTTAATCTTTGTACTCATCTCAATCTATCTTCTTTTAATGTATATGCTAAAAAATCTTCTACATCCAATCCAAACTTCTCTACAAGTTCGTCAGGTAATTTTTTAAATGCTTGTTCAAATGGTTTTGTAAAAAACAAAGTAGGTTTAATTCCTTTTCTGTATATGCTTCTTGCTATCAAATATCCTATAGTGTTATAATTGCCCTTTGTGAATCTTCCTTGTTCGTCTCTTAATCTTATATTTCGTGTCTTTGCCCAATCGGAT
>Ga0181566_10005031_pt1 | contig 10682 bp, 10 predicted proteins | sample 101ome_15_FD_133762 | JGI IMG/M metagenome (GOLD analysis project Ga0181566, IMG submission 133762) | Coastal salt marsh microbial communities from the Groves Creek Marsh, Skidaway Island, Georgia - 101402AT metaG (megahit assembly) | ecosystem: Environmental > Aquatic > Marine > Intertidal... | reverse complement strand
TGGGATCGGAAAATTTAGTAGGGTTGGAAATGGCCAAGGTTTTAGAGGGTGTTGAGGTCATTGTTTTGCCTAGTGATGGTGATTATGGCGTGAATCCACTGAACTTAGAAAAAACAAGGGTGATGTTTGAATGAAAATGGCAAGGCTATTCTCTATTGTTTCGATATTTCTTTCAGTTTTATTTCTTAGTGGCTGTGTTTTTTATAGTACAAAGCCAAATGAGGTTGGTGTTCGAACAAAAAAAGTTGGGCTATTGGGAAATAAAGGGGTAGAACAAGAAATTTATGCTCCAGGGTCAACCTATATCTTTTTTCCATTTATCAATGATTGGCATACGTTTAATACCAATATTCAAAATATGGAGATGACTGCCAAAATTGCTAAAGGTGATTTGTTTGGCCAAGATGATATTAAATTTAAGACCATTGATGGAAATGATATTAGCTTAGATTTAATTATTTCATATCGAATTTTGCCTGAAAAAGCGCCCTTTATTTTAGCTAACGTTGCTTCTTCTGATTTGGAATTGCGAACTAAAATTGTTCGCGTTATTACGCGAAGTTTGCCAAGAGATATTTTTGGAGAGTTACGAACAGAAGAATTTTATACCGCAGAATTACGAGCTCAAAAATCAGATAAAGCAAAGGCGTTATTAAATCAAATTTTAGAGCCTTATGGTGTTATTGTTGAGCGAGTACTTACAAAGGATTATCGTTTTAATGAAGATTATCAACAAGCTATTGAAGATAAAAAAATAGCAGATCAGCAAACTGAAAAATTGCGATCCGAGGTGTTGGCAAAGCAAGAAGAATACAAGCGTAAATTAGAAGTAGCTAAAGGGGATGTTTATAAAGATATAGCAAAAGCTGATGGTGAATATAATAAGGCTATCATTTCTGCAGATGCTTATTTTTCGAGACAAGAAAAAATAGCTGAAGCAATTAAAGAAGAGGGGCGGGCAGAGGCTACGGGGATTCAAAAAATGAATCAAGCCTTAGCAGAGCAAGGTGGAAAAGTTATGGTAAAGCTAGAAATGGCAAAAGCATTAAAAAATAAACGTATCGTATTATTACCTGCATCATCAGGGAGTAGTATTGATTTAAAAACGTTGGATGTAAATAAATTTTTAGAACTTCAGGGGATTCAAAAAAACGTTAAAGGGGATTGATTTTTTTCAATGCAATATAATCTTCCTCCTGGTATTGCTATTATCCAATCCATCATTACAAAATTAGATGCTGTTCATTTATTTATAAAAAAAGGTACATCACAAAATTTATTGATTCGTTCTGTCTTGAAAGAGTCGTCTATTATTGATCAGGATCAACGTTTTCTTGAGGATGCTAACTTTATTATGTATATGCAAATGTTGATGTTGGCAGGAATGTCTATGTTTGGGGGCGTATCGGTATCGTGTTTGAATGGATTTTTGGATAAAGATAATCAGGTTGTATTGCGTTGGGATAATGGTATTAGTGATCGTTTTGAATGGGGGCAGTATACGCCTGATTTTGTTCGGTTTATTAGTTATTATCAAGATCGATTGTCCTCAAAACCTCAGAATAAAAAACATATACCTGCAGATATTTTTTTTGGAATTCGTGGGTTTTTATCCACTTACACGGATATGTTAAGTATGTTAGATACAAAGATAATGCAGTTAATTTCTGGTAAGCGCTCGTTTTTAAATAGTGTGTCTTCTGATTTAAATAAAGATGCTCTTTTTTTAGTGATTTCTAGTTTACCTACTTCACAATTAAGTCGTTTTTTTATGACTATGAATCCACTTTTTCCTGAAGAATTGTCTGTTAAGACGCCTGATGGAAGAACAATGAAACTTCGTTCGTTATTTGAAAGTCCGTCTTCTGATTATTTGTACTTATCAGATAAACTCAATGTCTTTTTGGATATTTATTTTAAAGAAACATTTTCTTCGTTACAAACTACGTTAAAGAGCAAAACAGTAGAATTTTTAAATCAAGTTATTCAAAATGATTTGGAGTTTAAAGAAGTTCAAGGCACTATAAAATCAGTAAAACAATCTCAAATAGATGTCCGTAAAACATTGTATAGTACGCTTAAAACTCATTTAGATTCGTTAGTAGCTGTATTATGAATGATCGATTTATTTATTGTGATCATAATGCAACCACGCCGGTTCATCCAGCAATCAGTGAGCATTATTCTGAAATTTTGGCACGTTTTGGCAATGCCTCAAGTGTATATCAACTGGGGCGTCAAGCAAAAGAAAGTATAGAGTTAGCACGACAGACAGTTGCTGAGTTTATTGGAGCTTTACCGGACCAGTTAATTTTTACTAGTTCTGGTTCTGAGTCTAATAATCATGTGTTAATGCAAGCGCTTTATATGTTGCAGGATACTAAAGAGCCTGTCCATATATTGATCTCTGCGATTGAACATTCCAGTGTTAAACAGGTTGCGAAATACGTGCATTCGCTGGGTGTGGACTATGATGAAATTCCAGTAACTCCTACTGGAGAAATTGATATTACAGCCTATGAATCTTTATTTAAACCTCATACTAAATTGGTGAGTGTTGTGCTGGCTAATAATGAAATTGGTACGATTCAGGATATTAACTGTTTGGCAGGGATTGCGCGTGAAAAAGGGGCATTGTTTCATTCAGATGCAGTACAAGCTTTGGGAAAACTTGATATTAATGTTCAAGAATTAGATGTGGATTTTATGTCATTTTCAGCTCATAAAATTAATGCTCCAAAAGGTGTTGGGGCTCTTTTTATGAAAGATGAATTAATGGTTAAGCCTTTGTTGCATGGTGGATTTCATGAGAGAGGATTACGAGCATCAACAGAAAATGTGCCTGGAATTATGGCGTTTGCTCAAGCTGTAAAATTGTTTAATATTCAGCACTATCAAGCACACACAGAGCACTTAATTTCAACGTTAAAAGCATCATTTTTAAATTTAAATAATGTTATTATTAATTCACATCAGGCATCTAAAGCATTAACGAATACATTAAATGTGAGTTTTCGTGGATGTAGTGGTTATGCGCTTGTGATGAATTGTGATCTTGAGGGAATTGCGGTATCTACTGGATCAGCCTGTTCTGTGGGCTCAATAGAGCCATCACACGTTTTAGAGGCTATGGGGGTTTCTTTAGAGGATAATAAGTCCAGCGTTCGATTTAGTGTTGGTATGAGTAATACAAAGGAAGAAATGGATGTTGTTGTAAACCGTATTTCAGCTATGGTTGATCGTTTGAGAGCGTGTTGAGTTTTTTTGATTGATTTTTAAACCGTTTAAGACGTTTTTCTGAATTTAAAATACGCTGTTTATCAAGAATGAAGCCATTTTTGGTAACTTGTAACTGTGTGTTAATTATCCATGTTTGAAATGCTTTTGCAACGACAGAATCTAGCTTAAATGCTAGCAGACAGATTACAAAAAAAGAGTACTGAGTTTCTTGAATGGATTCTAACGATGACGACGCTTTTTTGACATAAGAAATACGTCTTAAATGATTTTCTTTAGATGCTAAGATTGTGGGGTGTTCTAGGCATTGAGTTAACCCTTGAATAAGCTCTTTAAAAGGAGTTTCAAAAAATTCACATAATGATGTTTGATTCATCCACAAGGTGTCTACATTGCAATTAATAGTAAATGTAATTGGCGGGCCCATATTTTTTTTAATGGTAGATGAGTCATAAAGTTCGTTTGGCATAATCTATAGTATACGCTAAAGTTTTTTTTTAGTTCAATGGATGAAAGCTAGGCTGGTTTAGGTTTTTTTTGTTTAATTATGCTTAAATTTTATTTTTTTTCAAAATAAATGCGATATGGAATTGGGTGTAATTATAATTTTGTTTAATTTATACAAAAAAAGTTGACTTTGTTTTCTTTTTACGATAATATTCTTTTCAAAATTTATATGGAGTTATTGTTATGAGCTTTTTTGGTATCCAATTACCTAGTATCCAATTACTTAATCCACTTCACATCGCAAATATTTTTGCGCCAACTCAACAACCAATAGATGCGCCAACTCAACAACCAATAGTAGTTGACGAAAAAACAACAGAAAAAAAACCTTCATCTCACCAAAAGCCTGATAATGGTGATAGGCGTTCAGAAGACTTAAAGAGACGGGCGCTTGGTTTAAGAAACACAGCTGTTTTTAAAGTTAACGTCCAACGTAAAGATGCTTCTACAGGAAGTTCTGCAGGAAGTTCTACAGGCTCTAGTACTGCATCTAAGGCATCTACTAATTCTATTAAAAGCACAAGGGATCCTTATTATAATGAGAAACAAAAGCTCCGAACCAGATTAGAAGCCAAGCTAACTGTACATAGGGAAGAGGTTCAAAAACTAAAACAAGAAGTTAATAAATTACTTAGTAGTGAAAGCAAATTTTCATCACAAAATAAAGAAGAAATGGCTAACCAAATTCTGGGTAAAATAAGAAGTACTAATATAGGTAAGTTTAAGAATATTACTGGACTAGACGAAAGATATCGTCCGGACGAAAAAGCATTCATAAAGGGTAATAGAGTATATCAATCCACATTTAGTGAGCTCGTACGTGAAGTTAGTGAAAAACTGAATATTGAAATGGCGTCGAAAAAAACACCTAAAGCTAAGGTAAAGCATATATTAAGGAATTTTAATGAAATAACTGATGTTTTGTCAGGCTTGAACAATGAGATCTTTAAATATACTACAGAGGGTAAAAATGCTGCGAGAACACTTGACGCACAACGACGTAAACATGAAGGTCGTATTTATGGAGGCTAGAATAACTACTATGCAACTCCACCATTGTGGGAACGCATTTTGTGGAGCTCCAGCCCCACAAAAGAAAGCTTAAACCACCTTGTGAGTAAGCGCCTTACACTGTGCAACGCTTCTTAGGCACATAAGTTTAAATTACTTGGTTTATTTATCTTAGCTAAAGCATGATAAATTGCAATGCAAAGGCATTTTCTTTTAAATCCGATTGTGTTCCGATACCCCAACAATGTAATTTATAGATAAATAAAATCTTTTGTTTTCGAAAATCTTGTGATTTTAAAGCATAGTTAGTTTCTAATTCAAAAACAAATCGTGAGTTAGATTCGCTAATTTTTATTCCAATTTCACTTTCTGTTAGCGCATATTTTTGTTCGTATTTAAATGGACTTTCACCATGATTTATAATTTTTTGGTTATAACTGATTTCTGGATTTAAACGAGAATTAATTTTTATTTTATAATTAAAAAATAATTTATTCCAAGATTGCTGATTATTATAGTGATTTATTAAAAAATCTAATGTTGGAACAAAAGAAAAATAACTGTTTATTGGGAGCTCTTTTTGGATAGTATTATTTAGCTTTATGTGATTTTGGTTTTTGCTATAGTTTAATAAATCTTTTTCAGTAGTATTAGCATAACTTAGATGTGTATTAACATTGGCATTTATTACCTGGCGGTTAAGAAATTTAATTTCGATTTTTGGTAACTGATCTATCCATAAACTATGGTAGATGATTCATAAAGTTCGTTTGGCATGCTATATAGTATACGCTAAAGTTTTTTTTGAGTTTAATGGACGTTGGTGTGTTAATTAAAAAAAAAAAAGTGTTTTTTTTATGTATTTTTACAAAAACAATCTTGACTTTTTTTTGTTTTTTTATTATTTCTTTGAAAAAAAAGGAATTTATTTTGCCGCACAGTAGTAGTTTTTCAGCCCATCGAAGACCAAATCCATTAGGGGTAAATCTTCCAATATCTAAACCTTCTAAACGTAGCTCTATTTTAACCAAAGGTAAAAGAGAAAATCTTAAAAATCAAAATTCAGATATTTTTAGTTCACTTTCGAAAAATATTTCAGACTTATCTCGTCAAGCTTTAGGACTTCTTGATCTAAATCAAAACTTTTCTCCACAAACTTCGGGTTCAGGTACATCAAGTAGCAGTGGTGCAGAACATGAGAAAAAAGATCATGATTCTAGAAAAAGAAAGAGACCACAAGAAGATCAAAGAGGGGGTGACAAAAGACATTGCAGTGAACATCATCAAGAACGCATACCTAAATCAAGAGAACGTAGCATTTTAGGTTTATTTAGTTTTGGTGATTTTTTTTCTAGTAAAGATGATGTTAGCACTAGTCAAGTAAGTGTTCAATCATGTTCTGAATCTACAGAAGTAGCGAAGAATGTTGTTTATATTAGAGTCTCATCAGCTGCATTAAAAAGCGGCTCTGCTGCCACATCCCCCTCTCAAGTTTCAAAAGAAGGCTCTTCACCAGATAGATACCGCAAAGTGTATCGAGAGGCAGAACAGGCTTTGTCTAAGGCTAAAAAAGCTACTTCGGAATCAATTACACCTAGATCATCTATTTCATCTAGATCATCAACTACAGTTAGATCATCTAGTTCATATGCTGCATCAAGTAAAGGTAAAGATAAAAAAGATCCAACTATGGGTAAAATTAAGGGTAAGCTAGAAGAATATAAAACGGATGTTGAGAATTTACGTGATAAAGTTAACAATTTTAAAGATCAAGTGCTACAGAGTGGAGAAGACGCTCATGAAATTCTGAGCGAAATAAAAAGTATTAAAAAAGAGCCGTTTTTTCATATTAGTGGCCTACAAAAAATGCATAAACCGTATCAATTCGAATTTATCGCAAAAACTGATAGACAAATATATCAATCAACTTTTTTGGAACTCACTGAAGAGGTGAAAGATAAACTTGGTGTTGAAATTACGTCTCCAAAAAAAGTAAGCAAAAAACAGTTAGAAAAAATATTACAGGACTTTAATAGACTTACAATAGAATTGGAAGGATTGAGTATAAAATTATAAAAAGAGTCGTGATGTTTAATAAACTGACAATAGAATTGGAAGGATTGAGAGATTATGTTTCTACATTTGCGGGTAGGGGGTAATCCTGCAGAGAAACCTGAAAATGAGCAATTTTCATACGGTATTAATTGTAATTTGGCTATAACTAACACGTTATGACAGTTAGCATGGTTTTTAAGATGAATACCCAAAGCTTTTTCAATTTTCTTTATTTTCTACTAAAGTAGAAGGTTCATCAAATACTATATTTTAAAAGTATTTGGTTTATTTATCTTAGCTAAAGCATCATAAATTGCAATGCAAAGGCATTTTCTTTTAAATCCCATTGTGTACCGATGCCCCAACAATGTAATTTATAGATAAATAAAATCTTTTGTTTTCGAAAATCTTGTGATTTTAAAGCATAGTTAGTTTCTAATTCAAAAACAAATCGTGAGTTTGATTCGCTAATTTTTATTCCAATTTCACTTTCTGTTAGGGCATATTTTTGTTCGTATTTAAATGGACTTTCACCATGATTTATAATTTTTTGGTTATAACTGATTTCTGGATTTAATCGCGAATTAATTTTTATTTTAGAATTAAAAAATAATTTATTCCAAGATTGCTGGTTATTATAGTGATTTACTAAAAAGTCCAATGTTGGAACAAAAGAAAGATAGTTGTTTATTGGTAGCTCTTTTTGGATAGTATTATTTAGCTTTATGTGATTTTGGTTTTTGCTATAGTTTAATAAATCTTTTTCAGTAGTATTAGCATAACTTAGGTGTGTATTAATAGTGGTGTTGATTACCTGGCGGTTAAGAAATTTAATTTCGATTTTTGGTAACTGATCTATCCATAAACTATTGATTATATCGTTTTGGCTTCCAATGATATCGATTTCCATGATATTTTCAGAATCGCTTTTATAAAATGGTTTAAGTAATGAGTCTAAAATATTGCTTTTAGGTTCATTTTTTTCTTTTTGTTTTATTTTAAATGTTGATAGTGTATAAAATGCAGTTTGTTTTTTATCAGGATAATAATGTATTCCAAGGTTATGTGTGTAAAAATTAGATATAAAATAAGAGTTACTACCACCAATAAGCCATTTTAAGTTTCTTGTGTAACCAAGATCTATGGTCCCTGCTAGAAATTGATTAAATGTATAAGATAATTTATAAATAGCATAATTACCGTAAATTTCATTTTTTCCAAATTTAGGAAAATATTGAGTGTTTTCTAATAAATTTGATTCTTTTGAGCGATATGGAATAAATAAAATAGGTATTTTAAATGGTAAAAAACGAATATGAAGATGATTTCTCTTTGCATTTAGGACCCCAAGAAGCGGATAAATATCTACTTTTTTAGAAGTGATATAAATATGCTTTTTTTCTAAAGTACAGTTTGATATCTCAGTATTTTCTAATTGGGTTTTTAGTGGGTTTATTGCTATTTTTTCGGCAGTTAATGTTAGATTATCTGTTTTAATTTTAATGGATTTAGCAGATCCATTGTTTGTTTTGTAATTATATTCTAAAAAGGTTGCGGTTGCTTGTTGATTGGAATTTTTTAGTAATAATCCTTTATTAAAACGTATAATTGCATTTTCTGAATCATAATAAAATGATGGTGAAACTACGTTTAAATTTTGATAGTTTAATCTTACATTAGATGATGCTAATAATAGTTTGCTCTTATTTTGATAAGCAATTGTATCCGCTTCTAAACGTATGTTTTCTGGCAGTTGAGCATAAATAGGTGTAGTGATGAAAAAAAAAATAAGTAATTTTTTTAATTTCATAAAGAAGGTTCAGGAATCGGTTCCGGTGTAGGTGTTTTCATTACAGATACAAACGTTGATACCTGTTTTCTAAAGCCAAGATCAACAGTTCCTGTGGGGCCATTTCGATGTTTTGCTATTACTAACTGAACATTAGAAAATTCTAAGTTTGATGCATCTACTTCATCATTTCGATGAATAAACATAATTAAGTCTGCAGTTTGCTCGATTTCTCCAGACTCCCTTAAATCTGAAAGTAAAGGACGTTTGTCTTGGCGTTTTTCGATATCACGACTTAGCTGTGAAAGCGCAATTACAGCAACATCAGACTCTTTTGCAAAGGCTTTAATTTCTCTTACGATTTCAGATACTTCATGATATCGGCTTTCAGATCGTTTTTTACTTCCGCGTAATAGCTGTAAATAATCAATAATAACAATTTTTGGTTTTACTTTTAGTTCTAAACGTCGAAACTTTGCTTTTACCTCTAATGGGGATAAATTAGGTGCATCATCAATATAAATGGGTGCTTCTGATAATTTTCCAAAAGCTAAATTTAAGTCACGGTATTCATTGTCTTTTAATGCTCCTGTTCGCATTCGTTTAGAATCAAGTTTTGCTTCAGAGCATAATAATCTTACAGCTAATTGTTCCGAAGGCATTTCACAACTATAAACTGCAACCGGAACTTTGTTTTGAATAGCCATGTGTTGGGCAAAGTTTAAGGCTAAGGTTGTTTTTCCCATCGAGGGTCTGGCAGCTAAGATAATTAAATCGCCAGGTTGAAACCCTGAGGTCATTTTGTCTAAATCGGGGTATCCTGTAGGGATGCCAGTTAAGTTGTCTTCTCCTGGGGTTGTTGTTTGAATTTTTTCAAATACTGTATTTACAGCTTCTTTTAAATGAATGAAATTATCTTTAAAACTTTCTTTGGATAATTCTATGATGGCTTGTTGGGCTTCTTGGATAACTTCTTTTGGTTCGTTAGCCTCATCAAAGGCATTTTTGATAATATCAGAACCCGCTGTAATCAGGCGTCTAAGTAATGACTTTTCAGCAACAATAGTTGCATAATAATCTGCATTTGAGGCTGTTGGTACAGATTCTGTGAGTTCGATTAAATATGTTCGTCCACCTACTTCGGCTAACTTATTTTCTTTTTTTAATTTATTAGATACTGTTAATAAATCAATAGGTTCATGTGCATTATAAAGATCTAAAATGGCATCATAGATGGTGCCATGAGATGGTTTATAAAAAGAAATAGCATATACTTTACCAATAATTAAGGAAATGGCTTCACTAGAAATTAACATTGCTCCCAATAAACTTTTTTCAGCATCGAGATCTTGGGGTTGTATATTTTTACCTTTACTCATATTCCTTAATGGTAGTATAAATTCGTTAAATTGACGATATTTGTCTGTAAAAATTCTTGTTTTTTGAGCTGTAATTTAGTTTGGTAAAGATTTAATGATTTTTTTCTTGGAATGCATGTGTTTTTAAATCATCTAAAGAGACATAACTTAAGGCGTTTTTATGGGTATTTTCCAGTTTTACTTGTGGTGCAACACCATGCATAAAGGCTTCTTTCCAACGTAACACACACAAACACCACCAGTCGCCTTCTGTAAGTCCAACAAATTCATATTCGGGTCGTGGTGTAGATAAATCGTTGCCAACTGCTTTTGAAAACTCAAGAAATTTTTCAGTAATGTAAACACACACTAAATGTTTTCCTGTATCTTCAATGCCGGTATGACAGGAGCCATCACGATAAAAACCCGTTAATGGTGCAAAACAGCAGGGTTCTAACGGCGTGCCAAGTACATTTAATACAGGGCTATTGTCCAAACTATTTAAATCGCTAGTCATATATACTATGTTAAAAATACTCTTTTAACTTGTAAAGAGCCTGCTCGTTTGTTTTGTGTATTATGTGGGAATGATTGCATTACAGCATAAACTTGATTACACTATGCTTTTATGGGGGTGTTTAGGTTTCGACAGAATAGATCTTTGAAATAAGGCGCGAGTCGAGGAGCTGCCCGGCCTCGTAAAAAGGCAGAAAAAAATAAACGCA
>Ga0181566_10005016_pt1 | contig 10697 bp, 10 predicted proteins | sample 101ome_15_FD_133762 | JGI IMG/M metagenome (GOLD analysis project Ga0181566, IMG submission 133762) | Coastal salt marsh microbial communities from the Groves Creek Marsh, Skidaway Island, Georgia - 101402AT metaG (megahit assembly) | ecosystem: Environmental > Aquatic > Marine > Intertidal... | reverse complement strand
GATTGGTCATTTACAGCAAATGCAGAAACATTGTATCAATATTAAAAGAATGTTTAAACCATAACTTATACGCTCCACTCACCCCCTTTTCCCGCTAGCTAATTTCACTGCCCTCTAACCGCGTGCGGGGCGGTCTCCCCCGCTAGCTCAGCTAAGGCTTCGCTAATCGTTTACCAACGATGTCCCCCGCTAGCTAATTTCACTCCCCGCTAATAACCGCGTGCGGGGCGGTCTCCCCGCTCAGTATTTCACATTAATATTATTATACAAGTCTTGAATATTGACTTGTTGGTCTTGTATAAAACCCAAACTTTGCTGATAATATTTATCTAAATGATTTTTCTGCTTTTGATAGTTGGTTTTAATTGCTTTGGCTAATTGAGTAAGCCTTGTACGCATTTCAGCACTCGATAAATCCAGTGTTTTTTGTCCAAGAATGAGATTAAACATATGCGAAGCTAATCGAATATTAATCATATTTTCGCGAATATTATGCAAGAAAATAAGAGGTTTCCCAGAGCGAACTTCGAGTGAGAAATCTTCTCTTGCAGAAATACCGCAATTCATACTCATTAGAATACCACATTGAATATCACTATTAGCAGGACTTTCCATATCACGATAAAACTTATCTACTTCACTTTTTTGCACATTACGAGTATAATTCTTGGTTTCAACCATCATAATCATATTATCAATACGCACTATGAAATCACCACGACCTGGAATACTGTGTGTATCTTCAATAATAGCAGTAGGAAATAGCTGATTAAGGGATGTAAATACTTCTTCTTCGCTCTCTTTTCCCTTTATAGTAGAATTTTGAGTGCGAGTAATTGTGCTATTAAGCTTTTCTTGATAATTATTGCGGATGGTTTCAAAATCGCAAGTTTGCTTTTCCAGCTTGTTTTCGTAAAATTCGCGAAGTTCTTTAAGTTGGTTAGAAATAGATATACGATTTTCTGCTTCAATGTTTGACAATTTGATTTGTAATTGATTATTTTGTTCGCGCATATTATCGATTTGTGCTTTAAAAGTTGCGTGTGCATTTTCAGTAATAGTGCTTGATAATGTTGCTTTTTCTGCACTAAAAACGGAGTGAAGATTGGCTATTTTGTTTTTAAGGTCATCGCGTTCTTTGGAGAGTTCGCGTAATGTAATACTATGATTATGTTTAATATCATCTATTTGTTTTTGCCACAATGTATTTTGGTTCGACAATTGAAGTTGTTTGCCTTGTTGATATAATTCGAAACCTAGTTTTATAACATAAGTTCTTTCGGAATAAGGAAGATTAAGGAAATGATGCATAGTTTCAAAAGGTTCAACAGTAATAGTTGTAGTCATTTCTGGGTGTATTTGACTGTCATCTATATCATCAATCATATTTGTTTCTGATTGTGTGTTTTTGATTGTGTTAGTGTTAGTGTTAGTATACATAACAAATTAGTTTATATGTTTTGTTGTGTATTATTTAAGTTGATGTCAAACAAGATTTAACTCTATAATGTATTTTGTTTGACATTGATTAATAAATGAAAATAGTTCGAATTACTTCAAATAGCCGAAACCGTAATGTGCAAAGAATAAAGAAAGACCCAATAAAACATCAGCAGCTAAGAACAAATATGCATTAGGCTGTTGATTAATAGCGCTGTAAGCGAAAGCGAAGTAAAGAGCAGCGTGTACAAATCTCAAACTATGCCACCATATTTTACCACCAGCTTCGCGACCGGTAAGACGAGAGTTAGATAACCATAAGTATAAGAAACCGATTGCAGGGATTAACGCTACATAACCCAAGTATCTTAAATAAGTTTTTGTTGCAAATTTAGCAAGAATAACTAGAAGTAAGCGAACTCCAATACATCCAAATAAAAATAAAGACCAACGACGAATTTCTGCGGGAGCGGACATAGGTTTATTATAATATATATACATTAAGTTTTTGAACTGCCCTTAAGGGCATCGGCATAGCCGAGTTCAAAAACTTATTTAAAAAAATAAAGAAAAACTTACTATTTAGACTGTCTTTTATCTGTAATTTGTTTAATAATTCCTATACATAACTATTATAAGTCATCAAATATTGTCTGTTATTAATCGCAAAAGTTAAGTGGATTTATTTTTTATAATATTTAAAATTATATGGCATAATACTTGAGTTAACTAATAAATTCACTAAATTTACAAAATTGACTAAGTTCAATAATGCAATAGATAAGTTTGCAACTTCTTTTAAAGAAAAAATTAAAAAGAGGAAAGCAGATTTAAGAATTGTTCCAATAAATGAAGAGCAAGAAATGGGTGAAGAGTTAAAAACTATTGAAGAATTGAAAATTATTAAAGAATTAAAGATGATTGAAGAAATAAGAAAAGTGGAAAATTTGGATTCAATACAAGCGATTTACTCATTTCATGGTGATAAACCAAGTGGTATTGTTAGAATAAATGATGATGATGAGAATGATAAGAATGAAAAGAAGAAGCAAGAGAAAGAGAAAAAGAAACAAGAAAAGGAGAAGAAGAAGCAAGAGAAAGAGAAAAAGAAACAAGAAGAAAAAGAGAAGAAACAAGAAGAAAAAGAGAAGAAACAAGAAGAAAAAGAAAGGAAAAAACAAGAGAAAGGGTGTGAACAACAAGAAGAAACTAATAAACCAGAAACAAAATACAACACATTGTTTACACAAATACAATTAGAACCAGTTATAGAAGATAGTTCATCTACAATAATCTTTATGACGGAGTTAAATTCAAATGTTAAAACACCTAGATTGAAAAACAATAAAATTAGTTTAGATGTCAAACAAGGTGAAAGTTCTAGTCCTATTTCTAGTCTTAATTCTAATTATTCAGAAGAAACAACATCAATACCACAAACACCCCAAACACCCCAAACACCACAAACACCATCCGCAACTATTAATAATACTCCAAAACCAATAATAAATAATCCAATGATGGCTAGGCGACCAGTGCGAAGAAATAGTGGTTTTAGAATGGGAATTAATTTAATGAGATAATTTAATAAAAAATATGAAATAGTAAGTTTTATTTTCAAAAATATAATATATTTAAGTATTTAAAGAAATGGTCGGTCAAGGACAGAACAATCTTGGACAAGAAATTGGTAGTGAGGTAGGTACTTATGTTGGTACTGAAATCGGAGACCATTTTGGTGGGCAACCAGCAGGACAATTAGGTGGCGAACTTGGTGGGCAAATTGGTGGTGCTATTGGTGGTTATGTTGATGGAGAGATTACTAGTCATATCCATCACCATGATGGTCATTAAATTTTCAAGCATTTTGAATAATCTATTTTCGAAACTTATTATAGATTATCCGCACTATATGAATTTAGCAAATAAAGAGCATCCAAAATACGAGCCAGAATTATGGAATAGTGATATTAAAACTCAAAATGCACATAATTGTTACTCTTATGCGTTGAATTTGATACATCATGACCAAGCTGATATGTGTGGTAGATATATGAAAAAGACTAAGGACAAATATTGTAAAATGTTTAAACCACAGCCTGGTAGATATTCTGGTTTTTTAGATGAATATGATACTAAACATACTTATGATTGTGAGAAAGTCCATCAAAGAATTATTGGAGATAATCCACATATTATAAAATTAGAAGAAGGACAAGACTGTCCTGATGGTTATTATAAGATGGCGTTAACCATAAAGAAAGATATGTCAGACTATCATTTTTATAGACAAGATAATAACGGTTATTGGAGTCATAAGAATGGGTCTAACCCAGCAAAAAATGTTGATGAAAGTAATAAATTGATTAAAGACCCAAAAGATGCAGATAGAGGTGAATATACTATTTTTTGCGGTTATTATATGGTTCCTAATAAATCAGAATTTAAACATATGTCAAACAAATCATTACGCTATAATGGTAATTTATCCAAAGTAGAACAAGTAGCAATATATTTAGGTGATTATAAATGTAGTAAAAAGAAGAGAAGAAGAAAAACTGCTGTTAAAAAGAGAAGAAAGACTATTACTAAAAGAAGAAAATCCCTAAAAAATAAAGGAAGAAAATCCTTAAAAAATAAAAAAACTTTAAGAAATAAAAGAATAACTAGAAAATAAATAAAAATTGATTTATGTATTTAAGTTATATAAATCAATAGTTCAAGCTAAAGCTAGAAGTACAAACTACAAACTTACAAGTTAATAATGTCTTACGAAAAGTTTCCAATGTATAATACTTGGTTAACAAGCAAAGGAGACCAAGTAGAGGTAAAATGTTATCAAGATAAAGAAAACAATATTGGGTATATGTTCAGTACTAATTTTCAAGATAATATTAGAAATGTTAATAGCATTTCAGGTTTTAATAATACTGAATTCACTTTTTATAACAGTTATGCTATGAAAAATATTGCAAGAATAGTAGATATTCCAATTGAAGATGAAAAATATTATAATACAAAGATATTTGATGGGAAGCTTTTCACGCAAGAATGTGAAAAGCCTACGCATAATAAAGAATCTGAAAAACTTAAAGAACAGAAAAAACAAAAAACACAAAACACAAAAACACAAAAAGAAGGAACAGATGAAACAAACACTTTTATCAAAAATGTAAGAAGAGTAGATAAAGATTACGAGAAATTCACTTTGGAGATTTAATAAATATAGTGAATATGTTTAAAAGTAATGTGTATAATTTAAATAATAATTTTTCTTTTACAGTTTAATTAATTTTATTATTACTATGGCGAAAATTGCATTGATTACAGGTATTACAGGACAAGATGGTAGTTATTTAGCAGAGCTTTTGCTAGATAAAGGATATAGTGTGTATGGTATTATTCGTAGACATAGTAGTATTCATACAGAGCGTATTGACCATATTTATTCAAGATTAAAGTTGATTTATGGTGATGTTACAGACCAAACTAGTTTGTTCAATGCATTTCATAAAATTTTATATAATGAGCCAAAAAATTTTTATAGGTTCGAAGTTTATAATTTAGCAGCACAAAGTCATGTTAAAGTAAGTTTTGATGTTCCAGAATATACAGCGCAAACAGATGCAATTGGAACATTACGCATATTAGAAGTAATTCGTCAATTAGAATTAGGAGACCGTATTCGCTTTTATCAAGCATCAACAAGTGAATTATTTGGGGATGTAATGGAGACACCACAAACAGAGAAAACACCATTTAATCCAATGAGTCCATATGCAGTTGCTAAGATGTATGGTTATTATATTGTAAAAAACTATCGTGATAGTTATGGAATTTATGCTTGTAACGGTATTCTTTTTAATCATACAAGTCCGAGGCGTGGTGAGACATTTGTAGAGAAGAAGATTTCATTAGCAGTAGGTAAGATGATGAATAATTGGAATTCAAACGATAATTTCGAAACTTTGAAGCTTGGTAATTTGAATGCAAGTCGTGATATAGGATATGCAGCAGATTATGTAGAAGGTATGTGGCGAATGTTGCAGCAAGATAAACCAGATGATTTTGTATTAGCAACTGGTGAAACTATGACTATTCGTGAGATAGTAGAAGAAGCATTCAAGATATCTGGATTAAAGATTAAATGGGTTGGGGAAGGAGTTGATGAGAAAGGATATTGTGATGAAAAGTTAGTGGTTGAAATAGACTCGCGTTATTATAGACCTGCAGAAGTAAATTTCTTATTAGGAAACCCTTCAAAAGCCAAGAATGAATTAGGTTGGATACCAAAGCATAATATGCGTCAAACATTGAATATTTTGTTTGGTTCAGATGTCACTATTTTTAAAGTTTAAAGCAATAAATCAATAAAGAAATAAAGCAATAAAGCAATAAAGCAAACTATTAATAAAGCATATTTATTAATAATTTATCAAGAATAATCAATAATATTACACATTATCACTACTATCGCTGTCATTTATTTCATTGAGTGAATAAATAATTCTAGGAGTAATAGGTGTTTTATGTTCTTTATACCACAAACATGTTTGACGAATACCTTCATGTAAAGGTGTAAAAGATATATCTTTTATAAAAGATTTCAATAAATTATTACAGCAATTCTTGCTCTTTTGTCCATCCGTAGTAGATGTAGATATAGTTTCTTGAGGAACAACATTTTTAATTTTGAAGTTATTAGCAATATATTTTGCTACATCTAATATAGTGCATTCATCACCTTCATTTGGTGCGCATATTAAATTTTGCACGCGTAAATCATCTAATACAATACTTTTAATTATTTTAGCAAGGTCTCGCGAATATATAAATTGTCTTACAGGTGTGCCTGTGCCCATTATAAACATAGTATCTTCATCGATTGAATTGAGGGCAGCAGCTTTACATATAAGTGCAGGAACAACATGTGCTGTTGCAGGGTCATTAAATTGGTCATTTGGGCCATATATATTACAGGGTATTATGCATTGGTAGAAGAAATTAGGGTCCTCATTAATAAGTCTACAATGAACATCAATCATGCGTTTAGCATAAGCATATCCAAAATTGCTATTATGTGGTTCTCCTAAATGTAAATCATCTTCATTCATATTATTTAAACCATCAGGAAATACACATGTGCTAAGGCAACATATCATTCTTGGTATTTTAGCATTATAGCAACATTCAATAACATTAGTATTCATTCGCAAATTATCTTGATACATTTTCACTTTTTGTGAAATATTTTTGAATAATCCGCCAACATTTGCAGCAAGATGTATAACAAAGTCAAACGGTTCATTATTAGAAAGATAGTGTTTAAAAGCATTTGCATCTAATAAATCGCAATCTTTTGAATTAATGAAAGTCCATGATGGTTTGATTTCTTTAATAGCAGAACCTACAAGTCCTGACCCTCCTGTTACAAGAACTCGCATAATAAATCACTTTACCTATAATCATTTGAATATATTTAAATTCAAATGATTTAACATAATTTAATAGCATTTACCATTAACACTACAACGGCAAGAACCATTGCAAGTATCACAGCAGTATTCAACACCGTGACAACAATCACCATCTAAACAGCAATCATCATTAGCAGTAGTACTAGCATCATTCGTATTATAATTAACTGTATAACATTCATCATTTTGATATGAATTAGTAAGTTTATAACTTTCAAAACCCATATCTGCTGTAATATTCTTCAGTTTATTAATATAATTCTTTGATGGTAAGTGTTCGCGTGTAAGAACCCAAACATATTCTTTACCAAAGAAACGAGGACAAGATGCGACAATAGCATAATTATCATAATCTGTGTCAACAATAGAATAAGGTCCTTTGATAAAAGAAATACCAAATGAAACTAATAAAAACCCTGGATGTTTCTTATATGGTGTAATTGCATGACCAATTACAGTATTTGGAGGTGCAGAAGGTGAACCATTTCTGCAAGTATTTTCTATTCTAAGACTTCCATCGTAGTTTACTGTATAATTCGCTTCGGTACAATAGCAATTTTTCTCAAAAGATACATCATCATATCGTAACTGTTCAAACCATAAACCTTCATATCTATCAGCATCAATATTTACAGTATTTTCAATAAGAGCAGTATGATTTTTGCAACCAGTTGTAAGTTCACCTTTAACGGTTTCAGGTTTAATAGCAAAAGTGCTAACTAATGTAGCAAGAAGAAGTAGTGAAAGTTTCATTACTTAGTAATATATAATAATATTTACTTATTTTTAAGTTTCTTGTATTATTGGTTTGTTATCATCGGCGTTATGAGCATCATCAGCATCATCATGTTTGACATTTGTTATGCGTTGAAGTGTGTGCATATCATTGTATTTGAGTGGTGGGTGTATTTGAGTTGCTGATTTGAGAGCCATCATATTTTGCAATAGGTCTTGACTTGTAATAGGGTTTGGTAAATTAGCATACTTAGCCCAATTAACCTGATTTGTTATACCAGTAACATGGTCATTTAATTTATCTAATGAGAGAGTTTTCCAATCATTGCATGATTTTTCTAGTATTTCTCCTTGATATGTTTGTATAGGTCTTTTTACAGAGTTCATAAAGCGTAAATCTCCCAAAATATGGTCAAATGTAGAGCGATTATCAATAAAATTAACTTTAATATTAGAGTTTTTGAGATTTCTTAAACGATTAACAATATTATTACAGAATTCTTCAATACATACAGCATCGCGACATTGTTCATTCAAATAAATATTGAAGTTGAACACAGGGTTATTCATTTTAAATTTATTAGTAAAGTTATTAACATTATTATAATTGTTATGAATATTGGTTTGTGGCTGTGTAGTGTTTGACGATGAGTTATTAGTATTCTTTGATGAGTTATGCACATTACATTTGCGCTGATGGCGGATTAAACTGGTTCTGTGCGAGTATGTCTTACCACAATCGCACTCAAATGTGGTGTTTGCTGTTGCAACAAGTTTAAGATGCTTAGCTGTTTGACAATGTTTTTCATATCTTTTTATAGTATCACACTTTGTATTGCAAATTTTACATTCAAATACCATGATTTATTACTATAATCACATGATAATATATTCTTAAATAGATTGCTATTATTATGGGAAATTAATGTAGCAATTTGTAGCATAGTTTGGTTAGCAGAAATTACGACGAATAATGCAGTCAAACATACAAACTAATTATGTAGAAACAACAGCATACAGTGGGAAAACCCGGAAAAATGTGTAGCATTTTCGGCTAACGATTTTTACGACTCCAATTGTTTGACAAAAATAATTTATGCAGTTGTAATACAATACAACTATATGTATATACAGACCATATATGCTTTGAACTATTATACAAGTGAAACCTATGAAAATCATGCAGTTAATTTTTTTTCGTTTTTTCAAAATTTTTGAAACCTAATCAGATAAATTCCGGAAAAATGCTACACTTTCGTCAAAATGCTACAAGTAGTACTATTACCATATATGCTTTACTTATTACATAAGTAATATCACTTTTTGCAATTATGGTGGGAAAAATGCTACAAAAATGGCAATAAAAAAAATCGAGAAATATTTTTGGGTTTTGAAAATCGCGAAAAAACGAAAAAAAATGAAAAAAAATGAAGTATGCAGTGAAGCGTATTTTTAACTATATAAATACCAAAGCAAAAATGGTTTGATTGCAATGTACTCAAAAATAGCCTCCACACCATGCGAAAAAACGGCAAAAAAACGCTATTTCAGGGTCATACCCCCATAATTTGTGTTTCTACATTCGAAAAAAAGTAGAAATGGAAAAATGGGGGGTATAACTGTCATTCATACATGCGATTGAGCGACTTTCTATATATTAGTTAAATGATTATGGTTTGCTTATGGTGTAATATTATTGTATAATATATAATAAAATTACAGCTTAAAAGAATTGAAACTCTTAACCATTTTGTTGAATGGATTTGGTGATTTTGAAGAACTGGTTTTGCGTGTTTTCTTAGATTTGTTTGACAACGATTTAGATTTAGACCTTGTATTGGAATTAGGTTTTCTTCTTTGTAATTGTCTAAATGAAGCAGAGCGGCTGCGTTTTACAGACTTAGAGTTAGAGTTAGGTCTTTTGGAACGCAATTTCCTAGAAGAAGATGATGAATTCAATCGAATACGCTTACCTAATTCAACTAAACTAGATGAGCTAGAACTATTGCTTCTCATAGATTTGGATAAAGAGCGTTTATTAGATAAATAATTTGATAATGGATTTGACAAAGATTTAGAGTTATTCTTTCTGCTGTTGCTTTTACTATATGAGTTTGGTAATGAATAGCTAGGTGATTTAGATTTACAGAATACAATAGGTTCATCAAGATATACACCAGTTTTTTCTTCTTGAAACTCGAATAGTGGTTTCCGCATAGTAAAACCGTTTGTCATACAATCAATAAGTTCATCAAGATATTCTGTATCTACTGTTGTTGTAATAGATTTGCTTTGTAGAGGAGTGTTAAAGAAACCATTATCATTTAATAACATAGTGAAGTCATATATACCATTTTTACCATCTTTTTCTGAATGAGGTGGAAGCATACCAAGATAATCAAAGAATTGGTCATCATCTAAATCAGGTAGTTTCAATGCAGCAGCTATATATTCTTTGAGTTTATCATCATCTTGGTTATCTAATTTATTAAAGAGTTGCAATGCATATTCAATCTTAAGTACAGTTTCAATATCTTCGTTGTCTTGAATATTATTATTTTTGTTTAATAATGCGAGTCTAGTAATATCTTCATTTTCTTGCATACCATAACTATTAATATGTCTAAATCCAAACTTTCTGTAATAGTTAATTACATTAGCCAAAGCGCTTAATGATACATAGTCAAATCCTTGAAAGTAAGCATATTCAGTAACAAGATTTAACATAACTTTACCAGGTTGAGATATTTGTTTAAAACGAGCACTAGGGTTAGCACAAATAATATCAATATATAATGATTTGTCTGTGGAATGATTATTAAAACAAGATGCGAAGCTGTATAGACGGAAGTTGCGTGTGTTTGACAAATTAAAATCAGGTTTTATTTCTAATTGAGAAATATTATTAAATAATGTAATAATAAAATCACAATTTTCGACACTATATTTCATAAAGTGTGCTGCAACATTACCTTTGCATAAACTCTTATTATCAGTAATAATTTTATGTATATTTTTGTATTGAGGACTTTTCTTATCAACAAT